>Ga0065721_10003844_pt1 | contig 66965 bp, 59 predicted proteins | sample Mesricmetagenome_FD_59108 | JGI IMG/M metagenome (GOLD analysis project Ga0065721, IMG submission 59108) | Mesophilic microbial community from rice straw/compost enrichment Sample: eDNA_1 v2 (version 2) | ecosystem: Engineered > Solid waste > Grass > Composting > Bioreactor | place: USA: Davis... | reverse complement strand
GCCGACGACCGACAAGCACTCGACGGGCGGCGTCGGCGACAAGATCACCCTCCCGCTCGCGCCGCTCGTGGCATCCTTCGGCGTCGCCGTCCCGCAGCTCTCCGGCCGCGGCCTCGGGCACACGGGCGGCACGCTCGACAAGCTCGAGTCCATCCCCGGCTGGCGCGCGAAACTCAGCAACGACGAGTTCATGCGGCAGCTCGACTCGGTCGGCGCGGTCGTCTGCGCCGCCGGCGCCGGGCTCGCTCCCGCCGACGGCAAGCTCTACGCGCTGCGCGACATCACCGGCACCGTCGAGGCGATCCCGCTCATCGCGTCGAGCATCATGTCGAAGAAGATCGCCGAGGGCACCGCCTCCCTCGTGCTCGACGTCAAGCACGGCTCGGGCGCCTTCATGCAGGACCCGGCTCGCTCCCGCGAGCTCGCCGAGACGATGGTGCGCCTCGGCAAGGACGCGGGCACGAAGACCGTGGCCCTGCTCACCAACATGCACGTGCCGCTCGGGCTCGCGATCGGCAACGCCAACGAGGTGCGCGAGTCGGTCGAGGTGCTCGCCGGGGGTGGGCCCGCGGATGTCGTCGAGCTCACCGTCGCCCTCGCGCGTGAGATGCTGGCCCTCGCCGGGCAGCCCGACGCCGACGTGGAGGCGGCGCTGAAGGACGGGCGCGCGATGGACTCCTGGCGCGCGATGATCGCCGCGCAGGACGGCGACCCGGACGCCCCGCTGCCGACCGCGCGCGAGACCGAGGTCGTGCGGGCCGATCGCGACGGCATCCTCGTGAAGCAGGAGGCGCTGCCGTTCGGCATCGCCGCGTGGCGCCTCGGCGCGGGTCGGGCTCGCAAGGAGGACCCCGTGCAGCACGCGGCGGGCATCGACCTGCACGCGAAGCCCGGCGACACGGTCACGAAGGGGCAGCCGCTGTTCACCCTCTCGGCCGACGAGCCCGCCCGCTTCGCCCGCGCGCTCGAGGCCCTCGAGGGCGCCTGGGCGATCGGCGACCCGGGCGACCCCGTCGACGACGGCGGCCCCCTCATCGCCGGTCGCGTCGACTGAGGCGGTAGACACCGAGCGCTACCCGGTTCGGCGTGCGCGCCCCCGGACGCGGCAGCGCTCGGCGATCTCGGTAGCGCTCGGGAGGTGGGTGCGCGCCTAGGCTGGACGGGTGACTGACGCCGATCGCATCCTGCCCGGTTCCCGCGTGCCGCTGGGGAAGCTCCCCAAGGTCTCGCTGCACGACCACCTCGACGGCGGCCTGCGCGCGCAGACGATCATCGACCTCGCCCCTGCGGCGGGCGTCGAGCTTCCGGCCGACACCCCCGAGGCGCTCGAGCAGTGGTTCCTCGACTCGTGCTCGTCGGGCGACCTCGTCGACTACCTGAAGACATTCGACATCACGATCGCGGTCATGCAGACGGCCGAGAACCTCACCCGCATCGCGCGGGAGTTCGTCGAGGATCTCGCGGCCGACGGCGTCATCTACGGCGAGATCCGTTGGGCGCCCGAGCAGCACCTCACCCAGGGCCTCACGCTCGACGACGCCGTCGACGCCGTGCAGGCCGGTATCGAGGAGGGCATCGACCGCGTCGAGGCGGCGGGCGGGTGGATCCGCGCCGGGCAGCTCGTGTCGGCGATGCGGCAGAACGACCGCGGCCTCGAGATCGCGGAGCTCGCCCTGCGGCACCGCGACACCGGCGCGCACGGCTTCGACATCGCCGGCCCCGAGAAGGGTTTCCCTCCGTCGCGCTTCGCCGACGCGTTCGACCTGCTCGCGCGCGAGAACTTCCCCGTCACGATCCATGCGGGCGAGGCCGACGGGCTCGACAGCATCCAGAGCGCCCTCGTCGACGGGCACGCGCTGCGCCTCGGTCACGGCGTGTGCATCGCCGAGGACATCGAGCTCGAGGACGGCGACGACGACGCGGCCTACGTGACCCTCGGCCGTCTCGCGCAGTGGATCAAGGACCGCGGCATCCCGCTCGAGACGAGCCCGTCGTCGAACCTGCAGACGGCGGCGTTCACGCAGTGGGGCCCGGGCATCGCGGGGCACCCGTTCGACGTGCTCTACCAGCTCGGTTTCCGGGTGACGGTCAACGTCGACAACCGGCTCATGAGCGCGACGTCGCTCACGCGCGAGCTCGCGCTCCTCGTCGACGCGTTCGGGTACGACGCCGACGACGTCGAGACGTTCATGATCAACGCCGCCGAGGCCGCGTTCCTGCCGCTCGAGGACCGCGAGGAACTCATCGAGCGCATCGTGACGGGGTTCGGCCGGGCCTGACCCCTCGGCCTGACGTCCCGGACCCGGCGGCTCAGCCGAGCTGCCACCCCGCGTCGTCGCCGACGAGCAGCGGACGTCCCACCGCGTTGACGGCGGCACGGATGCGCGTGAGCATGCGCGCGACGAACCCGAGCGGAATGCGGATGCCGCGGGCGGTCACGGCACGCACGAGCTCGCGCGTCGACGGGCGGTCGTCGCGGCGCTCGACCAGTTCGCGCAGCAGCTCGAACTCGAGCGACGTGAGCGGCAGCAGCTCGCCCGCGCGCCACGCCATCCCGGAGTCGAGGTCGAGCACGAGGTCGCCCGCGACGCGGTTCGACGGCGCGAGCCCGAGCCGACGCACGACGACCTGGAGATGGTCGACGACCTCCTCGAGGGAGAACGGCTTCGTGAGGTAGCCGTCGGCTCCCGCGGCGTAGGCGGCGGCGCGCTGCTCGTGCTCGGTGCGACCGGTCACGAACACGACGTACGCGCGCGACCCGGCGGACCGGAGCGCGGTGACGACGTCGGTGCCGACGCCGTCGGGCAGCATCATGTCGAGCAGCACGATGTCGGGGCGCGACCGGTCCGCGATCGCCGCGGCCGCCGAATGCGCCGTCGTCACCTCCCAGCCTTCGAGTTCGAGGGCGAGGCGCACGACGTGCGTGAACGTCTCCTCCTCGTCGACGAGCAGGATGCGGACGGGTCGCGGGGCGGTCTCCATGCTCCGAGTCTTCGCTCGGCTCGCTGCTCTCGCGTCATCCCCCGGGAGTATTCCGCTGGGAGCCGGGTGGGAGCGCCCCCGGGCGTCACGGCGCCAGGAGCGACCGCATCCCGGCCTCGAGGGCCTCGACGGCCCGCGCCGCCGCGGCGCGACGCTCCACCGCCGACCCGTCGCGGGAGGCCGCGTCGAGGTAGCACTTGAGCTTGGGCTCCGTGCCGCTCGGGCGCACGATGACGCGGGAGCCGCCGACGAGGCGGTAGCGCAGGATGTCGTTGGGCGGGAAGCCGTCGACCCCGAGCAGGTAGTCGTCGGCGCTCTCGACCGCGAAGCCGCCGATCTCGGTGGGCGGTGTCGCGCGCAGGCGCTGCATCGCGCGGGGGATCTCGGCGAGGTCGGCGACGCGGATCGAGATCTGCCCCGAGGCGTAGCCGCCGAACTCGAGGGCGAACCGGTCGAGGTGCTCGTCGAAGGTCTCGCCCGCCTCCCGGAGCTCGGAGAACAGGGAGAGCACCGCGACGGCCGCCGAGATGCCGTCCTTGTCGCGCACCTTGGCGGGGTCGACGAGGTAGCCGAGCGCTTCCTCGTAGCCGTAGACGAGCCCGGGGGCGCGGGAGATCCACTTGAAGCCGGTGAGTGTCTCGGTGAACCCGAGGCCGTGCGCCGCGGCGACGACGCCGAGCGCGGGCGAGCTCACGAGCGAGCAGGCGAGCGTGCCGGAGTCGTGCGCCCGTGCGGCGCGCCAGCCGAGCAGCCAGCCGACCTCGTTGCCGGAGAGCCGACGCCAACCGCCTTCCGCGGATGCGTCGGGCACACCGACGGCGACGCGGTCGGCATCCGGGTCGTTCGCGATCACCAGGTCGGCGCCCGAGGAGCGCGCGAGGGCGAAGGCGAGATCCATCGCGCCGGGCTCCTCCGGGTTGGGGAACGCGACCGTGGGGAAGTCGGGGTCGGGGTCGGCCTGCTCGGCGACGACGATCGGGGCGGGGAACCCCGCCTGTGCGAACACCCGCTCCGCGACCTCGCGGCCGACGCCGTGCATCGGGGTGTACACGAAGCGCAGCGGCGCGGGCCGCGACCCGAGCTCCGCCGTGCGCGCGACGTAGGCGTCGACGACCGCCTCGTCGACGGTGCGGATGCCGGTCGACGTCGGCCGGTCGCCGAACGCCACGCGGGCGGCGCGCTCGATCTCGGCGGCGATGTCGGCATCCGCCGGGGGCACGATCTGGGCGCCGTCGTCGGCACCGCCGAGGTAGACCTTGTAGCCGTTGTCGCGCGCCGGATTGTGGCTCGCGGTGACCATGACGCCCGCGCTCGCACCGAGCTCGCGCACCGCGAAGGCGAGCACCGGCGTCGGCAGCGGACGGGGCATCAGGAGCGCCTCGACGCCCGCGCCCGCGAGGATCGCGGCGGAGTCGCGGGCGAAGACGCTCGAATTGTGGCGGCCGTCGTAGCCGATCACGACGCGCGGCTGCGGCTCGCGCCCGAGGAGGTAGGCCCCGAGGCCCGCGGCCGCCTGCCCGACGAGCACGCGGTTCATGCGCATCGGTCCCGCGCCGAGCTCCCCGCGCAGACCCGCGGTGCCGAACGCGAGACGCCCCGAGAACCGGTCGGCGAGATCCGCGGCGGCGGCGTCGTCGCCCGCCTCGGCGAGGGCCACGAGCGCCTCGAGCTCCGACCGCGTGACGGGGTCGGGGTCCTGGGCGATCCAGGCGCGGGCGTCGTCGATGACGGTCATCGGCATCCCTACAGGGCGGCGACCACGCGGGCCAGCAGGTCGGAGATGACGGGCTCGGCATCCTTGCCCGCCTGGAGCACCTCGGCGTGGTCGAGGGGGTCGGGCGAGATGCCCGCGGCGAGGTTGGTAATGAGCGAGAAGCCGAGCACCTCCATGCCCGCCTCGCGCGCCGCGATCGCCTCGAGCGCCGTCGACATCCCGACGATGTGGCCGCCGATCGCCTTCGCCATCTGCACCTCCGCGGGGGTCTCGTAGTGCGGGCCGCGGAACTGCACGTAGACGCCCTCGTCGAGGTCGGGTTGCACGGAGCGCGCCACGTCGCGCAGGCGCGAGGCGTAGAGGTCGGTGAGGTCGACGAAGTTGGCGCCCTCGAGCGGCGAGTCGGCCGTGAGGTTGATGTGGTCCGAGATGAGGACGGGCGTGCCGGCCGTCCAGTGGTCCTTGATGCCGCCCGCGCCGTTGGTGAGCACCATGACCTTCGCGCCCGCGGCCGCCGCAGTGCGCACCGAGTGCACGACGCGGCGCACGCCGTGGCCCTCGTAGTAGTGCGTGCGCGCCCCGATGACGAGCGCGTGCCTGCCGTTCGGGAGGCGGATGCTACGGAGCGTGCCCACGTGTCCCGTGAGCGCCGGCTTGCTGAAACCCACGATGTCGGTTGCGGGAATGGTGGCGACGGTTTCGCCGATCAGGTCGGCCGCCTTCGCCCAGCCGCTGCCGAGCGTGAGCGCGACATCGTGCGATGCGACGCCCGTCGCGGCGGCGAGCTGCTCGGCCGCCTCCTTCGCGATCGCGAACGGGTCGGCGGCGGGGTCGTCGAGGGGGTGGGCCGTGGTGCTCATCCGTTCACTCTAGGACGCACCCCACCCGCGGTCGCGCCCCGAACCCTGTGAGAATGGAGGCATGCCGTCCCACTTCGAGCGCACCCACCGCCTGGCCGTCCTCGGCGGCGGCCCCGGCGGATACGAAGCCGCCCTCGCGGGGGCGCAGCTCGGCGCGGAGGTGACGCTCATCGAGCGCGCCGGCGTCGGCGGATCCGCCGTCCTCACCGACGTGGTCCCGTCGAAGACGCTCATCGCGACGGCCGAGTACGCGACCGCCGTCGGCGGTGCCTCCGACCTCGGCGTGCAGTTCTACACGCGCAACGAGAAGGACCGCCCCGTGCGCCCCGAGGTCGCCGTCAACCTCGGAGCCGTGAACAAGCGCCTCCTCGCCCTCGCGCAGCAGCAGTCGGCCGACATGAAGGCGCAGCTCGTGCGCGCGGGCGTGCGCATCGTGCAGGGCGACGGCCGGCTCGACGGGCCGAACACGATCATCGCCTCGACGGGTCGCGGCAAGGCCCGCACCGACTTCGACGAGATCACCGCCGACACCCTCGTCGTCGCGGTCGGCGCGACGCCCCGCGTGCTCCCCACCGCGAAGCCCGACGGCGAGCGGATCTTCACCTGGACCCAGCTCTACTCCCTGGAGTCGATCCCCGAGCACCTCATCGTGGTCGGCTCCGGTGTCACGGGCGCCGAGTTCGCCTCCGCCTACCTCGCCCTCGGCTCCCGCGTCACGCTCGTCTCGAGCCGCGACCAGGTGCTCCCCGGCGAGGATCAGGATGCCGCCCAGGTCGTCGAGAGCGTGTTCCGCCGCAGCGGGATGACGGTGCTCAACAAGAGCCGCATGGCCTCCGTCGAGCGCACGGACGACGGCGTACTGGTGAAGCTCGTCGACGGTCGGGAGGTCGTCGGGTCGCACGCGCTCCTCGCCCTCGGCTCCATCCCCAACACGACGGGCATCGGGCTCGAGGAGGCCGGCATCCAGCTCACCGACTCGGGGCACATCCGGGTCAACCGCGTCGCCCGCACGTCGATGCCGTCGGTGTACGCCGCGGGCGACTGCTCCGACTTCCTGCCGCTGGCATCCGTCGCGTCGATGCAGGGGCGCACCGCGGTGTTCCACGCGCTCGGCGACGCCGTCAACCCGACCGAGTTGCGCAACGTGACGAGCAACATCTTCACCAACCCCGAGGTCGCGACCGTCGGCTGGTCGCAGCGGCAGATCGAGGAGGGCCTCGCGCAGGGCGAGATCTACAAGCTGCCGCTCGCGTCGAACCCGCGCGCGAAGATGATGGGCCTCACGGACGGTTTCGTGAAGCTGTTCGCCCGCACCGGCTCGGGCACCGTCATCGGCGGCGTCGTCGTCGCGCCGAAGGCGAGCGACCTCATCCTGCCGATCGCGCTCGCCGTCGAGCACCGTCTCACCGTCGACCAGCTCGCCCGCGCGTTCAGCGTGTACCCCTCGCTCTCGGGCGCCATCACCGACGCCGCCCGCGCGATGCACATCGTCGACTGACGTTCCGGCAGGCCGCGAGCGCTACCGCGCTCGTCCACGGCGCGCGCGAGCGGATGCGCGCTCGTCCTTCCCAGTAGCGCGGCCCGAGGATCGCCCCCACCAGACCGCCCCCGGCGCGGCAGGGACCCCCCGACGCGCCGACGCTGTCGGGATGACGAACCTCGCCGACGCGATCATCCTCGCCCGCCATCACGGCCATCCCGCCGACCGTGCCGTCCTCGACCGCGCGGTGCGGAAAGGCAGGCTGGTGCGCCTCATCGTCGGGGCGTACGTCGACGCGGCGGTGTGGCAGGCCTTCGACGGCCGCGAACGGCATCTTCTGCGGGCGCACGCGGCCCGACTCATCCGGCGTCGCCGCCTCGTCTTCTCGCACTGGACGGCCGCCGCCGTATGGGGGCTGCCCCTCGTCGACCCCCTGCCGGAGTCGGTGCACGTCGTCGCCGAACCGGCATCCGGCGGGCGCACGGACTCCCGTCTCGTCCGCCACTGCGTCGGGATCCCCGAACCCACGACCTGGCTCCACGGGCTCGAAGTGACCGGGTTGGCGCGCACGGTCATGGATCTCGCGCGCATCGCCCCGTTCCCCACCTCGGTGGCGGTGGCGGATGCCGCGCTCGCGCGGGGAGGAGGAGTGACCCGTGACGAGCTGGAGGCTCACGTCGGCCCGCCCCGCCATCGGGGTGCGGCTCGCGCCGCCCGTGTGGCGGCGTTCGCCGACGCGGGCTCCGGGTCGCCCGGCGAATCGGTCTCGCGCGCATCGATGGCGCTCGCCGGCATCCCGCGTCCCGTGCTGCAGCATCGGTTCGACGACCAGACGGGGGCGATGTTCGTCGACTTCTGGTGGCCGCGCTTCGGGCTCGTGGGCGAGTTCGACGGCGCCGTGAAGTACGACGATCCGGTGTTCCTCAGGGGTCGGACTCCGCAGCAGGCGCTTCTCGACGAGAAGCGTCGCGAGGACCGCATCCGCGCCCTCGGGCCCCGGGTCACGCGGTGGGGGTGGGATGTCGCTCGTTCCCCGGGCCGTCTGCGCGCACAACTCGTGGCGGCCGGCATCCGCGACGAGCGCTACCGGGATTGGTGAACGCGGTCGCGAAAGGGGGCGCGATCGTCGAACGCGGTAGCGCTCGGGACTCAGCGCCGCGCGGGCCTCAGCGCCGCGCGGGCGTCAGTCGACGATGGAGAGCAGGCGGTGGCCCGCGGAGACGGTCGCGCCGACGGCGGCGTCGAGGGCCGACACGGTGCCGTCCTTGTGCGCCGCGATCGGCTGCTCCATCTTCATCGCCTCGAGCACGAGCACGAGGTCGCCCTTGACGACCTTCGCGCCCTCCTCGACGGCGACCTTGACGATCGTCGCCTGCATGGGCGCCGCGATCGAGTCGCCCGAGGCGCCCACGGTCGCGCCGCCCCCGCCGCCGCGGCGCTTCGGGGCGGGCGCCGCCGAGACGGACCCGGACGACGGCAGGAGCTTCGTCGGCAGCGAGACGGCGACGCGCTTGCCGTCGACCTCGACGACGACGCTGTGCCGCTTCTCGGCGGCGGTCGCCTCAGGCAACATGCCGCCCCACGGCTCGAGGTCGTTGTCGAACTCGGTCTCGATCCAGCGGGTGTAGACGCCGAACCGGCCGTCCGCGGCGGTGAACGCGGGGTCGCGCACGATCTTGCGGTGGAACGGGAGCACCGTCGGCAGGCCCGCGACCTCGAACTCGTCGAGGGCGCGGCGGGCGCGCTCGAGGGCGTCCTCGCGGGTGTGGCCGGTGACGATGAGCTTCGCGAGGAGCGAGTCGAACGAACCCGAGATGACGTCGCCCGTCGTGACGCCCGAGTCGACGCGCACGCCGGGGCCGCCGGGGAAGCGCAGCACATTGACGGGTCCGGGCGTGGGGAGGAAGTTGCGGCCCGGATCCTCGCCGTTGATGCGGAACTCGATCGAGTGGCCGTGCGTCGGCGGGTCGACGGGGTCGAGGAGGCCGCCCTCGGCGATGCGGAACTGCTCGCGCACGAGGTCGAGGCCGGTGACCTCTTCCGAGACGGGGTGCTCCACCTGGAGCCGCGTGTTCACCTCGAGGAACGAGACAGTGCCGTCCTTGCCGATGAGGAACTCGCACGTGCCCGCGCCGAGGTAGCCGACCTCCTTGAGGATGGCCTTGCTCGACGAGTAGAGGAGCTCGCGCTGCTCGTCGGTGAGGAACGGCGCGGGGGCCTCCTCGACGAGCTTCTGGTGGCGTCGCTGGAGGGAGCAGTCGCGCGTCGACACGACGACGACGGTGCCCGCGGAGTCGGCGAGGCACTGCGTCTCGACGTGGCGCGGCTCGTCGAGGTACTTCTCGACGAAGCACTCGCCGCGGCCGAACGCCGCCGTCGCCTCCCGGACGGCCGAGTCGAACAGCTCGGGGATCTCCTCGCGCGTGCGGGCGACCTTGAGGCCGCGGCCGCCGCCGCCGAACGCCGCCTTGATCGCGACGGGCAGCCCCACCTCGTCGACGAAGGCGAGCACCTCGTCGGCGTCCTTGACGGGCTCGAGGGTGCCGGGCGCCAGCGGCGCGCCGACCTTCTCGGCGACGTGCCGGGCCGACACCTTGTCGCCGAGCCGCTCGATCGCCTCGGGCGACGGGCCGATCCAGATGATGTCCGCCGCGATGACGGCGCGCGCGAAGTCGGCGTTCTCGGCGAGGAAGCCGTAGCCCGGGTGGATCGCGTCGGCGCCGGAGCGGCGGGCGACGGAGAGGATCTTGTCGATGACGAGGTAGGTCTCGGCGCTCGTGGTGCCGTCGAGGGCGTAGGCCTCGTCGGCGAGCTTCACGTGGCGCGCGTCGCGGTCCTGGTCGGCGTATACGGCGACCGAGGCGATGCCGGCATCGCGGGCCGCCCGGATCACGCGGACGGCGATCTCCCCCCGGTTGGCGATGAGCACCTTGGTGATTCGACGTGCGGGGGCGACGGCCATAACTCCCGAGCCTAGTAGCGGGTTTCGCGCGCTCTTTTGTCGGAGGGGCACAGAAACGGATGCCGAACGCGGTAGGCGACCTTCAGGGGTTCAACGGTTCCAGAGGTCGGTCCACTCGACGTCGAGGCTGCGCACGAGCTGCCGCAGGAGCGGCACCGAGAGGCCGACGACGGCGTGCGGGTCGCCCTCGATGCGTTCGATGAATCCCGCGCCACGGCCGTCGATGGTGAAGGCCCCGGCGACCTCGAGCGGTTCGCCCGTGGCGATGTATGCGTCGATCTCGGGCTCGGTGATGTCGGTGGCGAAGTGCACGGTCGCGGCGGCGGGGGCGCCGACGGCACGGCCGGTGCGGGTGTCGACGAGCCAGTGCCCCGAGTGCAGGATGCCGGAGCGCCCCCGTTGGGCGAGCCAGCGTTCGCGCGCGACGGCGGGGAGGTGCGGCTTGCCGTAGACGGCGCCGTCGAGTTCGAACGCGGAGTCGCCGCCGAGCACGAGTCCGTCGAGGCGGGGCTGCCCGGCGACGGCCTCGGCCTTGAGCCGCGCGAGGAGCATGACCATGTCGGGTGCGGCGAGCGGTCCGGCCGCGTCGACCGCGGCCTCCTCGTCGACCCCGGGGGCGATCGCGACGGGCTCGATGCCGGCCGCGCGGAGGGTCGCGAGGCGGGCGGGCGAGGTGGAGGCGAGGTAGAGCCGCACGGGCGCTCCTAAGCTTGCTCGAATGGGCGACATGCGGGGCCGGGAGATCGAGGTCGAGGCTACCAACATGGCCCACGGCGGGGAGGCCGTGGCGCGGCTCGAGGGGCGCGTCGTGTTCGTCGCCGACGCCATCCCGGGTGAGCGCGTCGTCGCGCGGGTGATCGACGACGCGAAGCCGAGGTTCTGGCGCGCGGTGACGACGCGCGTGCTCGAGCCGAGCGCCGACCGCCGCCCCCACGTGTGGCCCGAGGCTGCGGTCGATCGCGACCCCGCCGACCGCCCCGGCGGCGCCGACTACGGTCACATCGCGCTCGAGCGACAGCGCGCCCTCAAAACCGACGTGCTCGCCGATGCGCTGCGCCGCATGGGCAGGGTCGAGCGCGACATCGTCGTCGAGGCGCTGCCGGGCTCCGCCGACGGCACGGGATGGCGCACCCGCGAGCGTCTGCACGTCGCCGACGACGGCGCCGTCGGCCCCTACGCCGCGCGCTCGCACCGCGTCGTGCCGGTCGCCGGCCTTCCGCTCGCGGTCGACGCGGTGCGCGAACTCGCGCCCCTTCGGGAACGGATGCCGGGGGCGACCTCCGTCACGGTGCTCGCCCCGAGCACGGGCGACGGCGCGCGGCTCGTGATCGATCGGCAGAAGCCCACCGTGATCCGCGAACGCGTCGGCGACCGGGAGTTCCGCGTCGACGACACCGGGTTCTGGCAGGTGCACGCGGCCGCGCCCGCGGCCCTCACCGCCGCCGTGCAGGACGCGATCGACCCGGCCCGGTTCGACCCGAAGGCGGCGAACCTCGACCTCTACGGCGGCGTCGGGCTGCTCGCCGCGGCGGTCGGGGACCGGTTCGGTCAGGCGGTGCGCATCACGACGGTCGAGTCGGATGCCCGCGCGACCGAGCACGCGGCCGAGAACCTCGCCGAGTGGGTCGGCGCGACCGCGGTGACCGCGCGCGTCGAGCGCTGGGTGCGCGGGCTCGCCGACGCGTCGCCGACGGAGCGCGCGCGCCTCGAAGCGGCGACGGTCGTGCTCGATCCGCCGCGCGCGGGCGCGGGGGCGGCGGTGCTCGAGCCGCTCGCGAGGGCGCGCCCGCGTCAGCTCGTCTACGTCGCGTGCGACCCCGTCGCGTTCGCGCGCGATGTGGCGGTGCTCGGGGCGGTCGGCTACGAGTTGACGGGAGTGCGGGCGCTCGACCTCTTCCCGCACACGCACCACGTGGAGGCCGTCGGCACCTTCGTGCGGGCCTGACCGGGGATGCCGTTCGCCCCGAAAGCGGGGTGTGGATACACCGGTCTCACCTGGGGTGTGGAGGGTACGATGGCAGCGGATCGGGACCGCCCTGAGCCTGTACCCGGGCTCGATTAGCGGGGGAGAAACGGGATGAGCGTGTCGGAGATGGTCGACCAGACATCCGCGGACGCGTCGCCGAACGCGCACGTCAAGGTCGCGATCGTCGACGACCACGAGTCCGTGCGCCTCGGGCTCCGGGCGGCATTCGCCGACGAGGGCTACGACGTCGTCGAAGTCGCCCCCACCGTCGCCGACCTCATCGCGGCGCTCGCCGGTCGCGAGGTCGACGTCGTCGTGCTCGACCTCTCGCTCGGCGACGGCTCGAGCGTCACCGACAACGTCAAGAACGTCCAGGCCGCCGGGGCCGCGGTGCTCGTGCACAGCATCGCCGACCGCGTCGGCCTCGTGCGCGAGGCGCTCGCCGCGGGTGCCGCGGGCGTCATCCCCAAGTCCTCCGCCACGAAGACCGTCATCGCCGCCGCGGCGACCGTCGCGCGCGGCGAGGTGCTCAACAACCTCGAATGGGCGACCGCGATCGACGCCGACCGCGACTTCGCCAAGGCGCAGCTGGGGCGCCGCGAGCGGGAGATCCTGCATCTCTACGCCTCGGGCCTCCCCCTCAAGCTGGCAGCCGAGCAGCTTGGCATCGGCTACTCGACGGCGCGGGAGTACCTCGACCGCATCCGCGTCAAGTACGTCGAGGTCGGACGCCCCGCGCCGACCAAGGTCGACCTGCTCCGTCGAGCGGTGGAGGACGGCATCCTGCCGGGCCTCGACCCCGACGGTGGCGACGCCTAGCCGCGCCGCCGGAGAGCCCGGCCTCGGGCGTCCGGTCCGCAACCCGCTCAGCCTCCTCCGCGTCGACGCCGCCGTCGCGCGGCTCGCGGCGATCGTCGGCGTCGCGTTCTTCCTGCAGTCGATCCCGCTCATGATGCTGCAACTGCCGGCCATGGCCCCCGCCTGGTCGGTCTCGATCCTCGTGCTCCTCGTCGGCACGCTCCTCGCCTGCGTCGTCGCCGCGATCCTCAAGCGCTACGTGCGCAGCGCGTTCGTGTCGTTCGCGCTCGCCTACCTCGTCGCGCTCGTCAGCTGGCCGTTCGCCGTCGCGGGCGACCCGAGCACCTGGACGGGCGGGGCCCTCGCCTGGGCGAACGAGATCTACTGGCTCTACCTGCTCCTCACCATCGCGACCGCGATGGCGTCGGTCGCCCTCGAACTGCCGCTCGCCGTCGTCTACACGATCGGCGCGCCCGTCCTCTACGGCCTCATCCGGCTCACCCCCGCCGGCGGCCAGTCGGCGCCCGAGCGCGCCGTGCTCGACTCGGTCTACTCGATCCTGCTCGGCGGGGGCATCCTCATCCTCGTCACCGTCCTGCGCGCCGCGGCCGCGGGCGTCGACACGGCGCAGCAGAACGCCCTCGAGCGCTACTCGCACGCCGTGCGGCAGCACGCGACGGAGGCGGAGCGCGTGCAGGTCGACTCGATCGTGCACGACAGCGTGCTGACGACCCTGCTCTCCGCCGCACGCGCGTTCACGCCCGAGGCGAAGGCGCTCGCCGCCACGATGGCGGGCAACGCGATCGGGCACCTGCGCGAAGCGGTCGCCGTCGCCCCCGACTCCGAGGCGACCGTGTCGGGGGAGCTCGTCGCGCAGCGCATCCGCAGCGCCGCCGAGAGCATGTCGCAGTCGTTCACGGTGCGCACCCACGCCGAGACCTGGTGCATGATCCCCGTGCACGTCGCCGAGGCGGCCTACTCCGCGACCGTCCAGGCGATGGTCAACAGCCTCCAGCACGCCGGATCCGGCGTCGAGCGCTGGGTCGACGTGCGCTCGCGCGGCCACCAGGCCTTCACGATCGAGATCGGCGACAGGGGCGCGGGCTTCGACCCCGCCCTCATCCCCACCGAGCGCCTCGGCGTGCGCGTGTCGATCCTCGAGCGCGTCGCGAGCTCGGGCGGCCACGCGCACATCGAGACGGCCCCGGGCGAGGGCACACGCGTCGTGCTCGACTGGGACGGCGAGCCGGAGCCGCACCCCGAGCCGGTCGCCGTCGAGGGCGAGGAGGAGTCGTGATCAAGGTCCCGCGGCCGCTCATCGTGCTCGTCGCCGCCCTCTTCTCGAGCTACATGCTCGTGCTCGCCGCGTATTCGCTCCAGTTCGGCTTCGCGTCGTCGAACGAGCCCGTGTTCGCCGCCATGGCGCTCTACGCGCTCGCGACCATCGCGGTGCTCATCCCCGACCACCGCCCGCGGATGCCGATCTGGCTCGCCGCGTTCGCCGTCGGCATCGCGATCGTCATGCCGATGCTCATCACGTCGGTGCTCGACGCGGGGCGCGACGGCGGCAACGGCTACGGCACCTGGTACGTCGCCGCGGTCGGCACCCTCATGACGACCGTCGCGGTGCGCGGTCGGCCGGGGTTCGCCTGGGTCGGCATCGGGTTCCTCGTCGTGCAGACGATCTTCTGGACCGGTCCCGTCGGGCTCGCGTCGCTCGGCGTCATCGGCTCGGCGTCGTGGGTCGGCGTCGCGCACCTACTGACCAACGCCCTCGCGAAGGCCGTGCGCGACTCGAAGCGGTTCGCCGCGGCGGAGCGGGGTGCCGCGGAGTGGCAGGCCGCGCAGGAGGCGCACCTCAACGAACGGCAGTTCCGTCTCGGCCAGACGACCGTCATGGCGCTGCCGATGCTCCGCACCATCCAGCAGAGCGGGGGCGACCTGACCGCCGCCCAACGCGCCGAGTGCCTGCACCTGGAGGGTGCCATCCGCGACGAGATCCGCGGGCGGAAGCTCCTCAACGACGCCGTGCGCGAGCAGGTCATGCTCGCCCGCCGCCGCGGCACGACGGTGACGCTCCTCGACGAGGGCGGCATCGACGACCTCGACGGTCCCGACCTCGACCGCGTGCTCGGCGCGCTCGCCGACGCCCTGCGCCGCACCAATGCCGACAAGGTCATCGCCCGCACGGTGCCCGAGGGGTCGGATGTCGCGGTGACGGTCGTCGGCCTGCGCTCGAGCGACGACGGCAGCGCGAGCCTCCTCGGCGACTCCCTCGACGACGACGAGGTCGAGCTTTGGCTCGAGATCCCGCGCACGGCGCCGGTGGCGGGCTAGAGCTCCTTCGTCGTGAATAGGTAGTTCCGCACCTCGGGGCGGATCTCGTCGGTGGGCCGCCACGCGTCGTCGACCCAGGTGTACATCCGGTAGTCGGGCCAGCGTGTCGTGAGCTGCTCGAGGAACCCGGCCGCCGTCATCCGTCCGTAGCGCACGAGTCGGCGGTCCTCGATCTCGAGCAGCAGGCTCGGCCGGTCGCGCTCGATCGTGGCGGCGGCGCCCTCGACGACCGACGGCTCGAAGCCCTCGACGTCGACCTTGACGAACGCGAGCCGCTCGATCCCGTCGCGCGCGACCCACGCGTCGATCGTCTCGACGGGGGTGGGGGTCGAGCGGATGCGGTGCGGTCCGCGCTCGCGCACGCCGTCCTCGATGTGCCCGTGGCCGAAGATCGGCAGCCCGAAGATGATCGGCACGGCGATGCTGCTCTCGCCCTCGGCGGAGCCGAACGCGATGCGGCGGATCGTGCCGCGCCGGGCCCCGGTGAGGCCCCGCAGGAGGCGCACGACGTGGAAGTTGCGCGGTTGCGGGTCGACCGAGAAGACGCGCCCGGTGGGGCCGGTGAGGTAGGCGAGCGGGATCGTGTACATGCCGAGCGCGGCGCCGACGTCGAGCACGGTGTCGCCGGCGCTCACGACGCGGTCGAGGCCGCGTACCTCGTCCTCCGCCCAGTCGATGCGACTCGCGCCGGCGTAGAGCGCCCGACCGAGCCGCTGGCGCCAGTTGCCGCGCACGGCGGGGGTGGGGGATGCCGTCGTGGCGGCGTCGGTCACGGGTACCTCGGGGGAGTGAGGGCGCGGGTTCGCGGGCTCGCGGGTTCGCACGGTCGCGACCACTCTAGGGCTCGCGCGGCGCGTGTTTCGTCATCCCCGGGAAGGATCCCCGGGCCACGGAGACGGCCGACGGCGCCGCAAACGGGAAGCGGGGCCGGATCGATGATCCGGCCCCGTCCACTGATCGAGTCAGGGCGACAACCCGAATATCGCCCTGACTCGCCCCCACATGATCGGCACGCTTACCCTTGACGCCGACCGTGGTGGTGATCTCTTCAGAGAGATGCACCTGCTGGTTAGAAACCTACGCCGGGGGATCACGCCCCCCAAGTCGTCATTTCGGGGGACAATCCTCCGTCCGACCGGCCGCGAATCGGGCGGATCCGGACGATCTCGCGTCGAATCGGGGGACAAAGCCCACCGGATCCGTCGTGCCGGCACCGCGAATCCACCGGATCGCTCGCGACGGCGACGGATCGCGGCGCAGGGCTCGCCGCGGTCAGACCTCGAAGTTGCGCCAGGCTCCGAACGGCAGCGGGCGGCGGATGCTGCGCTGACTCGACTGCCACGCCGTGGGCCCGCGGTCGCCGCTGCGCCGCTCCTCGTGCGCGAGTTCGTCGAGCGCGGCCGAGACGACGGCGGTGACCGCGGCGATCTCCTCCGCGGTCGGGTTGCCGCCGAGGATGCGGATGTCGGGCGCCGCGTCGCTCACAGCGGGATGTTCCCGTGCTTCTTCGGCGGCTGCGAGGCGCGCTTCGTGCGCAGCGCGCGCAGCGCCTTCACGATCGCGACGCGCGTCGCCGCGGGTTCGATGATGCCGTCGAGCTCGCCGCGCTCCGCCGCGAGGTAGGGGTTGGCGACGTTGTAGGTGTACTCGTTGGCGAGCCGGGTGCGCACGGCGTTGACGTCCTCGCCCGCCTCCTCGGCCTTCTTGAGGTCGCCGCGGTAGAGGATGTTGACCGCGCCCTGGCCGCCCATGACGGCGATCTCGGCCGTCGGCCAGGCGAAGTTGAGGTCGGCGCCGAGCTGCTTGGAGCCCATGACGATGTAGGCGCCGCCGTAGGCCTTGCGGGTGATGACCGTCACGAGCGGCACGGTCGCCTCGGCGTAGGCGTAGATGAGCTTCGCGCCGCGGCGGATGACGCCCGTCCACTCCTGGTCGGTGCCGGGCAGGTAGCCGGGCACGTCGACGAGCGTGAGGATGGGGATGCCGAACGCGTCGCAGAAGCGCACGAACCGCGCGGCCTTCTCGCCCGCGTCGATATTGAGGGTGCCCGCCATCTGCTGCGGCTGGTTGGCGATGATGCCGACGCTGCGGCCCTCGATACGGGCGAAGCCGATGACGATGTTGGGCGCGAAGAGCGGCTGCACCTCGAGGAAGTCGCCGTTGTCGACGAGCGCGGTGATGATCGTCGTGACGTCGTAGGGCTGGTTCGGCGAGTCCGGGATGACGCTGTTGAGCCGACGGTCCTCGTCGGTGATCTCGAGCACGGTCTCCGACTCGTAGGTCGGGGGGTCGACGAGGTTGTTGTCGGGCAGGAACGAGATGAGCGCGCGCGCGTAGTCGAGAGCGTCGTCCTCGTCCTCGGCCATGTAGTGCGAGACGCCGGTGCGCTGGCTGTGGGTGCGCGCGCCGCCGAGCTCGTCCATCCCGACGTCCTCGCCCGTGACGGTCTTGATGACGTCGGGACCGGTGACGAACATCTGGCTCGTCTGGTCGACCATGATGACGAAGTCGGTGAGCGCGGGGCCGTAGACGGCACCGCCCGCGGCGGGTCCGAGGATGACCGAGATCTGCGGGATGACGCCCGACGCGGCGGTGTTGAGGCGGAAGATCTCCCCGTACTTGCCGAGCGCGACGACGCCCTCCTGGATGCGCGCGCCGCCCGAGTCGAGGAGCCCGATGATGGGCACGCCCGTCTTGAGCGCGAGCTCCATGACCTTGATGATCTTCTCGCCCGCGACCTCGCCGAGCGAGCCGCCGAAGACGGTGAAGTCCTGCGAGTACACGGCGACCTGGCGGCCGTGGATGGTGCCCGTTCCGGTGACGACGGCGTCGCCGTAGGGGCGGTTGCGCTCCATCCCGAACGCCGTGGTGCGGTGTCGCACGAACTCGTCGAGCTCGACGAACGAGCCCTGGTCGAGGAGCGCCTCGATGCGCTCGCGCGCCGTCTTCTTGCCCTTCGCGTGCTGCTTGGCGATCGCGGCCTCGCCGCTCGCCGTCACGGCCTCGTGGTAGCGCACCTTGAGGTCGGCGAGCTTGCCGGCGGTCGTCGACAGGTCGGGGGCTGACGGGTTCGGGGCGTCGGTCACGGCTGCCAGCCTACCGAGGGCGCTGCGCCGTCCCTTGGCGGGAACCTCCAACGCCTGCCGTCGGCGCTGGTAGGGGTCGCGGTGGGCGCACGCGACGACGGATGCCCCACGCGGTCACCCGGAGCATCGCCTCGACGACGATCGCGCGGCTCATCTTCGACCGACCCGCGGTGCGCTCGCGGAACTCGATCGGCCGCTCCGCGACGCCCCAGCCCGCGTCGAGGGTGCGCAACGTCATGTCGATCTGGAAGCAGTAGCCGCGCGAGTCGATCTCGTGCAGGGGCATCCCGCGCAACACCTCGGCGCGGTAGGCGCGGTAGCCGGCGGTCACGTCGCGCACGCGCAGTCCGAGCATGGCGCGCGCGTAGGCGTTCCCCGCGCGGCTCAGCAGACGCCGCCCGACGGCCCAGTCGGCGAGACCCCCGCCCGGCACGTAGCGCGAGCCGATCGCGAGGCCCACGGTCGGGTCGGCCGCGAGGGCGTCGAGCAGTGCGGGGAGGGCGCCCGCGGGATGCGACCCGTCGGCGTCGAACTCGACGACGACGTCGTAACCGCGTGCGAGGGCGACGTCGAACCCGGCGACGTAGGCCCGGCCGAGGCCGTCCTTGGCCGCGCGGTGCAGCACCGAGACGCGCGGCTCGGCGGCGGCGAGCCGGTCGGCGAGGGCGCCCGTGCCGTCGGGGCTGGCGTCGTCGACGACGAGCACGTCGACGCGGGGCTCGACGGCGAGCAGCGCGGAGACGGTCGCCTCGAGGTTGTCGGCCTCGTTGTAGGTGGGCGTCACGACGAGCACGCGCGGTGGGGTCGCGTCGGCGGGCATGGTCGTCATCCTAGGCTCGCGGCATGGACTACCCCCTGAGTCGGGCGGCGTCGGGCGACCTCCGGGTCGTGCCGACGTCGGCGTCGACGAACAGCGAACTCCTCGCGCTCGCGGCCGATCCCGCGGTGCCGTCGTTCGCCGCGCTCCTGACACTCGACCAGACGGCGGGCCGTGGGCGGCTCGACCGGTCGTGGGTGGCCCCGCCGGGGACGGCGCTCGCGCTCTCGGTGCTCGTGCGCGACGCCCTCTCGTCGCCGCTCGCGGGGTGGCTCCCGCTCCTCGCGGGGCTCGCGCTCGCCGACGCCGTCGAGCCCCTGGTCCCGGGCCGGGTCGCCGTGAAGTGGCCCAACGACCTCCTCCTCGACGGGCGGAAGGTGTGCGGCATCCTCGTCGAGGTCGCGCCGGGCGGGCGGGATGCCGTCATCGGCTCCGGACTCAACCTCACCCAGACGGCCGAGCAGCTGCCGGTCGAGACGGCGACGTCGCTCGCTCTCGCCGGCGTCGAGGTCACGCCGGAGGATCTCGACGCGCTCGTCGCCGCCTACCTGACGCGCCTGCGCGACGAACTCGAGCATCCCGGACCGGTCGCCCGGCTGCGCGACCGGGTCGCCGCGCGCTGCTCCACGGTCGGGATGCCGGTGCGCGTCGCGCTCGCCGACGGCTCGACGCTCGTCGGGGTCGCCACCGGGATCGACGTCGTCGGCCGGCTCGAGGTCGCGGCGGAGTCAGGCGGCGTCGTCGCGGTCGCCGTCGGCGACGTCACCCACGTCCGACCGGTGTGACCCCGGGCTCGGGGAAGAGGGCGGGGGCGCGATCGCCCCGGTGCGGCGCGAACACCCACCAGCGGTAGAGCGTGAAGCGGAAGAGCGTGCCGAGCCCCAGACCGACGACGTTGCTCGCGATGTTGTCGGCGAGGAGGCTGTCGAAGCCGAGCGCGTAGCGCGAGACCCACAGGCAGGCGAGGCCGATGAGCATCCCGCCGACGCTCACGACCGCGAACTCGACGCCTTCGCGCAGCAGTTGGCGGCCCCGGTGCTCGCGGAACGTCCAGTAGCGGTTGCCGATCCAGTTGCACGCGATCGCGACCGTCGTCGAGACGACCTTGGCCAGCAGCGGCCCCTCGTGCAGGAGCTCGGGCGCGAACACCGTGGCGCGCAGCAGGTTGAAGAGGGCGATGTCGACGACGAGCCCCACGGCCCCGACCGCGCCGAACCGCGCGAACTGGGAGATCAACGCGCGCACGGGGCACCACATTAGTCGGGCGGACGCGGCGCGGGCCGCCGCTAGGCTGGAGACGTGGGAGCGGTCATCGGCGTCATCGGCGGCGGCCAGCTCGCCCGCATGATGATCCCCCCGGCCGTCGAGCTCGGCATCGAGTTGCGCGTGCTCGCCGAGGTCGAGCGCTCGTCCGCCGCGCTCGCCGCGACCGCCGTCGGCGACTATCGGGATGCCGCCACCGTCGTCGACTTCGCGCGCGACGTCGACGTGGTCACCTTCGACCACGAGCACGTGCCGCAGGACGTGCTCGCTCAGCTCGTCGCCGAGGGCGTCCCCGTGCGCCCGGGCCCCTCGGCGCTCGCCGTCGCCCAGGACAAGCTCGTCATGCGCGCCCGCCTTCAGGAGCTCGGTGTGCCCATCCCGGCGTGGGCGGAGGTGCGCGACCGCGACGGTCTCGCCGCGTTCCTCGCCGCGCACGGCGGCGCCGCCGTCGTGAAGACCCCCAAGGGCGGCTACGACGGCAAGGGGGTGCGCGTCGTGCGCGCCGCCGACGAGGCCGACGACTGGCTCGCCGCGGGCCCGGTGCTCGCCGAGGAGCTCGTCGACTTCCGCCGCGAGCTCGCGCAACTCGTCGCCCGGCGCCCCTCGGGGGAGCTCGCCGCGTGGGTGCTCGCCGAGACGCTGCAGAAGGACGGCGTGTGCGCCGAGGTCGTCGCCCCCGCTCCCGACGGCGACCGGCTCGCGGTCGAGGCGCGCGGCATCGCCGAGACCGTCGCCGCGGGGCTCGACGTCACGGGCGTGCTCGCGGTCGAACTGTTCGAGACCGCGGACGGGCGACTGCTCGTCAACGAGCTCGCGATGCGCCCGCACAACAGCGGCCACTGGACGATCGACGGCTCGGTCACGAGCCAGTTCGAGCAGCACCTCCGCGCGGTGCTCGACCTCCCGCTCGGCGACCCCGCGCCGCTCGCCCCGGTGAGCGTCATGGTCAACGTGCTCGGCGGACCGGCCGGGGCGGAGCTGACCGACCGCTACCCGGCGGCGCTCGCCGCGCATCCCGACGTCAAGTTCCACGCCTACGGCAAGGCGTCCCGCCCGGGCCGCAAGGTCGGCCACGTCACCGCGACGGGCGACGACGTCGCGGCCGTGCTCGGCCGGGCGCGCGCCGCAGCCGGGTTCTTCGACTCCTGAGCCGTACCCTGAGAGGCGTGTCCAGCACGCCCCTCGTCGCCGTCGTCATGGGATCCGACTCCGACTGGCCGACGATGTCGGCCGCCGCTGAGGTCCTCACCGGGTTCGGCATCCCGCACGAGGTCGAGATCGTCTCGGCGCACCGCACGCCCAAGCGCATGATCCAGTTCGCCGAGGAGGCGGCCGGTCGCGGCATCCGGGTCGTCATCGCGGGCGCCGGCGGCGCCGCCCACCTGCCCGGGATGATCGCGTCGTGCACGACCCTCCCGGTGGTCGGCGTGCCCGTGCCGCTGAAGAACCTCGACGGGCTCGACTCGCTCCTGTCGATCGTGCAGATGCCCGCGGGCATCCCCGTCGCGACCGTCGCGATCGGCAACGCGCGCAACGCCGGACTGCTCGCGGCCCGCATCCTCGCGACCTCCGACGCGGGACTCGCCGAGAAGCTCGCGGCGTACGCGAAGGACCTCGAGCGACTCGTCGCCGAGAAGAACGCGAACCTGCCGCGCGGGTCGTGACGCTCTCGACCTCGCCGGTCCGCACACCGGACACGCGCTCGCCGCGCCTCATGGCGCACCGGGCGTGGTGGCTCGTCGGGCTCAACCTGCTCATCCCGGGATCGGCCCAGGTCCTCGCCGGCAACCGGCGCCTCGGCCGTTTCGGACTCGCCGCGACGCTCGTGCTGTGGGCCCTCGTCGTCGTCGCGGTCGTGCTCGCGCTCGTCGCGCGCGGGGTGCTGCTCGCCCTCGCGACCAACCCGATCGTGCTCGGGGTGCTCATCGCGATCGCCGTCTTCTACGGCACTCTCTGGCTCGTGCTCACGCTCGACACCCTCCGCCTCGTGCGCTTCGTGCGGGTGCCGCCGCGGGCGCGGGGCTTCGTCGCCGGCCTCGGGGTCGTCTCGCTCGTGCTCTCGGTCGGCGGCGCGGGCTTCGTGGCCGTCAACTCCCTCTCGGCCATCGGCCTGCTCGGCATCTTCGCCCCCGGCGCGGCCGAGCCGCCGATCGACGGGCGCTACAACATCCTGCTGCTCGGCGGCGACGCCGGTCCCGACCGGCTCGGGCTGCGGCCCGACAGCATCACGGTCGCGAGCATCGAGGCGGCGACGGGGAAGGCCGTGCTGTTCGGTCTGCCGCGCAACATGGAGGACGTGCCCTTCGCCGAGGACTCGCCGTTGTGGGGCCCGTTCCCGAACGGCTACGACTGCGGCACCGAGTGCCTCATCAGCTACCTCTACACCTACGGCGAGGAGCATCCCGACCTCTACCCCGACGCCGAGGCGGCGGGGAGCAGCCCGGGCATCGAGGCGATGCGCGACGCGGCCGAGGGCGTCACGGGGCTCGAGATCCCCTACTACGTGCTCATCGACATGCAGGGGTTCGCGCAACTCATCGACGCGCTCGGCGGCGTCGAGATCGACGTGCCCGCGCGCGTGCCGCTCGGCATCAACGGCGGCGACGTCATCGGCTACATCGAGGCGGGACCGCAGCGCATGGACGGCGCCACCGCGCTCTGGTACGCGCGGTCGCGCTACGACACGACCGACTACGACCGGATGGCGCGGCAGCGTCAGGTGCAGGAGGCGATCCTGCGGCAGATGGAGCCGGCCAACGTGCTGCTGTCGTTCCAGGCGGTCGCGGCCGCGGGGCAACAGGTCGTCTCGACCGACATCCCGCAGGCGATGCTCGGCTACTTCGTCGAGCTCGGGGTGAAGACGAAGGAACTGCCGCTGGACAAGATCGACTTCGTGCCGCCGCTCGTGGAGGAGGAGTCCGACCCCGACTTCGACCTCATCCGGCGCACCGTTCAGGACGCGATCGTGCCCTACACGCCGCCGCCGACCGACCCTGCCGGCTGACCGCCGCGCGCCCGGGCCGGGGCAGGTCAGAGGTCGGCGTGCAGCTGCCAGACCTTCTCGGCGGCGTCGCGCCAGGTGAAGGCCTTCGCGCGGTCGCCGGCCGCGACGCCCGCCTTCTCCGCGGAGTCGGCGTCGTCGAGGAGCGCCCGCACGGCGTCGGCCAGGGCGTCGGCGTCGGAGGCGGGCACGAGCACCGCGGCGTCGGCGACGACCTCGGCGATCGCGGGGAGGTCGCTCGCGACGGTCGGCAGGCCGAGCGCGAGGGCGTCGAGGAGCGCGGCGGCGGAACCCGCGGCGACGCTCGGCTGCACGAATGCGGCGGCGCCGGAGAGGATCGCGACCCGGTCCTCGGGGGAGGCGGCCTCGACGATCGTGAGCGCGTCGGCGCCCTCGATCCCGGCGGCGTCGCCGGGAGCCGCGAGGAGCACGACGGGCACGGGAAGCGCGCCCGCGGCGGCGGCGAGCACGGCGAACCCGTTGCGCGCGTCGCCGTCGGCGTCGGCGACTACGTAGGGGTCGGGCAACCCGCGGGCGGTGCGGCGTCCGGCGGAGTCGTCGGGCACCGCGAGCGTCGACGACGGGGCGAGGCCGATGACGCGCACGCGCTCCCCGAGGGCGAGGTGATCCGCGAGGGCGGCGGCGGTCGCGTGGGTCGGAACGACGACCGCGTCGGCGTAGCGCTCGGCCCGCTTGCCCATCCCGCGCGTCCACGCCGCGAGGCGCGAGGGCAGCAGTTCGGGATGCGTCCAGGCGAGCGCGTCGTGGATCGTCACGACGGTCTGCTCGTCGAGCGAGCGCGTGCGGTCGTGTCGGCGCAAGGGTGCCAGCAGGCTCGTCGAGTGCACCATCCCGGACCCCGGCAGCATGGTGAAACCGCGGTGCCACGCCGCCTGGAGTTCGCGACGCGCGAGGGCGCTCTTGAGCAGGTCGCGGAGCCCGGGCACGGCCTCACGCACCCGCGCGTAGTCGTCCTCGGGGGAGGCCGCGACGAACGCCGCGACGCCCGCGCCGCGCGGTGCCGTGCGGACGAGGGCGCGGGTCAGCTCCTCGGCGTAGCGGGCCAGGGGGCCGCCGCCGGGCAGCAGGACGTCGTCCGCGATCACGCGCAAGGTCGTCATGAGGCGCTCAGTGCTCCCGTCTCGACGGCCTCCCGCAACGCCTCCTGCCACGACCGCGGGGCCGGGAGGCCGGCGGCGGCCCACGCATCGTGGCCGAGCACCGACCACGCCGGACGCGGCGCCGGGCGCACGAACGCCGCGCTGTCGGTCGGCTGGATGCGCTCCGGGTCGAGCCCGTTGAGTTCGAACACCGCGCGGGCGAAGTCGAACCACGTCGCCTGCCCCGCGTTCGTGCCGTGGTACACGCCGAACGGCGCGTCGGCATCCAGGAGGCGCACGATCGCCGCCGCGAGGTCGACCGTCCACGTCGGCTGCCCGGTCTGGTCGGTCACGACCGTGAGGGTCTCGCGCTCGGCCGCGAGCCGCAGCATCGTCTTCGGGAAGCTGCCGCCGTGCTCGCCGTAGAGCCACGCCGTGCGCACGACGTAGCTGCGCGGACGGCGCAACACGAGCTCCTCGCCCGCGGCCTTCGTGCGCCCGTACGCCCCGAGCGGCCGACGCGGTGCGTCTTCCGGGTAGGGGGTCGTCGCCTGGCCGTCGAAGACGTAGTCGGTCGAGACCTGCACGACGACGGCTCCCGTCTCGGCGGCGGCGTCGGTGAGGTGACCCGCCCCCGTCGCGTTGATCGCGTGCGCCGCGGCCTCGTCGGACTCGGCGTCGTCGACGCGCGTGTACGCGGCGGCGTTGATGACGACGTCGACGCCCGCCACGGCCTCACGCACGGCGGCGGCGTCGGTGATGTCGAGGTCGGCGCGGGAGAGGGCGACGACGTCGCGCCCGGCGAGCGCGGCCACGAGGTCGTGGCCGAGCATTCCGCCCGCGCCCGTGACGAGGTAGCGCGTCATGCCTGACCGGATGCCCGGTACTTGGCCTCCGTGGCCTCCTTCTGGGGAGCCCACCACGCCTCGTTGTCGCGGTACCACGTGATGGTCGCGGCGAGGCCCGCCGCGAAGTCGCCGTAGCGCGGCGTCCAGCCGAGCTCGGTGCGCAGCTTCGTCGAGTCGATCGCGTACCGCAGGTCGTGACCCGGGCGGTCGGTCACGAGGTCGTACGCGTCGCTCGGCTGCCCGAGCTCGGTGAGGATGAGCTCGACGACCTCCCGGTTGTTCTTCTCGCCGTCGGCACCGATCAGATAGGTCTCGCCGAGCACGCCCTTGTCGAGGATCGTGAGCACGGCCGACGAGTGGTCGTCGGCGTGGATCCAGTCGCGCACGTTCTCGCCGCTGCCGTAGAGCTTGGGGCGCTCGCCGCGCAGCACGTTCGTGATCTGCCGCGGGATGAACTTCTCGACGTGCTGGTAAGGGCCGTAGTTGTTCGAGCAGTTCGAGATCGTCGCGCGCACCCCGAACGAGCGCACCCAGGCGCGCACGAGCAGGTCGCTGCCCGCCTTCGTGCTCGAGTACGGGCTCGACGGGTTGTAGGCGGTCGCCTCGGTGAAGCGCTCCGGGTCGTCGAGCTCGAGGTCGCCGTAGACCTCGTCCGTCGAGATGTGGTGGAACCGGACGTCGTGCTTGCGGGCCGCCTCGAGGAGCGTGAAGGTGCCGACGACGTTGGTCTGCACGAACGGGCTCGGGTCGGCGAGGGAGTTGTCGTTGTGGCTCTCGGCGGCGTAGTGCACGATCGCGTCGTGCCGCGCCGCGAGCTCGTCGACGAGGGCGCCGTCGAGGATGTCACCGACGACGAGCTCGACGCGGTCGGCGGGGAGGCCGGCGAGCGACGCGCGGTTGCCGGCGTACGTGAGCTTGTCGAGCACCGTGACCGTGTGGTCGGTGTTCGCCACGACGTGGTGCACGAAGTTCGAGCCGATGAAGCCGGCGCCGCCGGTCACGAGGATGCGCATGGGGGTCCTTTCCGGGCCGCAGGGAAGTCTATCGAGCCTCGTTGCTAGGCTTCTGCGGTGCAGATCCGAGAGCTGTCCATCCCGGACGCGTACGAGATCACTCCGCGGCAGTTCCCCGACGATCGCGGCGTCTTCCTCGAGTGGTACCGCTTCGACAAGCTCGCCGAGGTCGTCGGGCACGCCCTCGACCTGCGTCAGGCGAACACCTCCGTCTCGCGCCGCGGCGTCGTGCGCGGCATCCACTTCGCCGACGTCCCGCGCGGACAGGCGAAGTACGTCACCGCGACGCGCGGTGCCGTCCTCGACTTCGCGATCGACATCCGTGTCGGCTCCCCGACCTTCGGGCAGTGGGACTCGGTGCTGCTCGACGACGTCGACCGGCGTGCCATCTACCTCGCCGAGGGGCTCGGGCACGCCTTCGTCGCCCTGACCGACGACGCGACCGTGAGCTACCTCGTGAGCGACACCTACAATCCGCAGGCCGAGCATGGTATCGACCCGCGCGACGCGGAGATCGGCCTGCGCTTCCCGGGCGAGGCCGGCGAACTCGTGCTCTCTGCCAAGGACACCGACGCGCCGACGCTCGCCGAAGCCGCGGACCAGGGTCTGCTCCCGACCTGGGACGACGTGCGCGCCTACTACGCGACGCTCGGGGGTCGGGCGTGAAGGGCATCATCCTCGCCGGAGGATCCGGCACCCGGCTGTGGCCCATCACCAAGGGCATCTCCAAGCAGCTCATGCCGATCTACGACAAGCCGATGATCTACTACCCGCTGTCGACGCTCATGATGGCCGGCATCCGCGAGGTGCTCGTGATCACGACGCCCGAGTACAACGCGCAGTTCCGGGCCCTGCTCGGCGACGGCGCCGACCTCGGGATGCGGATCGACTACGCGGTGCAGCCCTCGCCCGACGGACTCGCGCAGGCGTTCATCATCGGCGAGGAGTTCATCGGCGACGACAGCGTCGCCCTCGTGCTCGGCGACAACATCTTCCACGGCTCGGGTCTCGGCACGGCGCTGAGCGGCAACACCGAACTCGACGGCGGGCTCATCTTCGCCTACCAGGTGGCCGACCCCGCCGCCTACGGCGTCGTCGAATTCGACGCGGGGATGCGGGCGATCTCGATCGAGGAGAAGCCGGCGAAGCCGAAGAGCAACTACGCCGTGCCGGGCCTCTACTTCTACGACAACGAGGTCGTCGAGATCGCGAAGACGATCGAGCCGAGCGCCCGCGGCGAGCTCGAGATCTCCACCGTCAACGAGCGCTACCTCGAACGGGGACGCCTGCAGGTGCAGGTGCTCGACCGCGGCACCGCGTGGCTCGACACCGGAACCTTCGAGTCGATGATGCAGGCCTCCGAGTACGTGCGCGTCATCGAGGACCGTCAGGGCTACAAGATCGGCTGCATCGAGGAGGTCGCCTGGCGCTCGGGGTGGATCGACGACGCGCAGCTTGCCGCGCTCGCCGAGCCGTTGCGCAAGAGCGGCTACGGGGAGTACCTGCGGCGCCTGCTCGGCGATCGACGCTAGGGGAGTCCCCGGGTCAGCCAGCGCGCCCGCAGTGCGAGGCCCGCGTGCAGAGTCCAGCGCACCGGGGCGAGATACCAGCCGCGATACTTCCCCGCCAGGAACCGGTACGCGCTGCGGTGATGGATGCGGAGCATCTCGCCGCGGACGGTCGACGTCGAGGCCGCCCCGATGTGCGTGACCACGGAGGCCGGCTCGTAGACGTTTCGCCAGCCCGCGCGGCCCAGGCGGTAGCCGAGATCGACATCCTCGAAATACATGAAGTAGCGGTCGTCGAACCCGCCGATGGCGTCGAAGGCGGAGCGCCTGACGAGCAGGAACGAGCCCGACAGCCAGCCCACGTCGCGCGAGACGTCGGTCGGCGCGTCATCCTGGCGGTATCGGGCCGTCCACGGGTTGCGCGGCCAGATGCGGGAGAAGAGGGCGTGACCCACCCCCGTGCGCAGCGACGGGATCTGCCGCGCGGAGGGATACACCGAACCGTCGACGTTGCGCACCTGGGGTCCCACCGCGCCGATGTCGGGGGACCGCTCGAGGACAGCCGCGAGCCGTGACACGGTGTCGGCTTCCACCCGCACATCGGGGTTCGCGATGACGACGGCGTCGACGTCGTCGGGAAGCTCGCGTACACCGACGTTGACGGCCGCGCCGTAGCCGCGGTTGTCCGCGAGGGCGACGGTCTTCGCTCCGTGTGCGCGCGCGAGACGGAGGATCTCCTCCGACTCCTCCGACCGATTGTCGACGACGACGACGTGCGCGGGACGCGGCTGCGAACGGCCGACGGTGTCGAGGAAGGCCCCGATCTCATCCGTGGAGCGATAGGTGACTGTGACGATGCCGACGGGGGACATCGTCACTGGCTCGGTGCGGAGGTGCTGCGCACCTCGCCTCGGACGTCGAAACGCAGGAACCCGGCACCATGCCGGTCCGGCTCGGCGTCGAACTCGGCCGCGTAGTTCAGGTTGGCGAGCGGCGTACCGTTCGGCGTCGTCGCGCCCGCGCTGATCACGAGGCGCTTCGACCCGAAGTTGACCCCGGCAAGGGCGAAGTCGACGACGTACTCGCCGGGTTCCGGCGGGAGCTCGAGGCCGAGTCCGACCGTGTTCAGCAGGTAGACGAACTGGCCGGTCGAGTTGTAGAGCGTGAATCCCGTGACCCAGGGAGTCGCGCTGATGACCCGGGCCTTGACGCGGATGACGATGTCCTGGCCCGCGGAGACGTACTTGAGGGGCTCGCCGGCCGCGTCGAGCACATCGACGCCGATCATCTCGACTTCGCCGCTCCCGACCCCGTCCGCCGAATCGCGGGTCTCGGCGGCCTCGGCGAATCGCGACCTCTCGTAGCTGTCGCGCAGCTCGCGGATGCCGTCGAAGACGTCGCCGTCGAAGATCATCCGACCGCGCTCGAGCACGATCGTGCGCGTGCAGACGTCCGCGACCTGGTCCGCCGAGTGGCTGACGAGGATGATCGTCTTGCCTGCCGCCTGGAAGTCGCGGATCTTCGCCATGCACTTGACCTGGAAGCGCTCGTCGCCGACGGCGAGCACCTCGTCGACGAGCAGGATGTCGGGGTCGGAATGCACGGCCACGGCGAAGGCCAAGCGCACGTACATGCCCGAGGAGTAGAACTTGACCTGCGTGTCGATGAACTCCGAGCTCAGTCCGGAGAAGGCCACGATGTCGTCGAACACCGCTTCGGTGTGCTCGCGGGAGAGACCCAGGACCGAGGCGTTGAGGTAGATGTTCTCGCGCCCGGTGAGGTCGGGATGGAACCCCGCGCCGAGCTCCAGGAGCGCGGCAAGGCGACCGCGGTAGCGGACCGCACCGGTAGAGGCGTCGATGATCCCGCCGATGACCTTCAGCAGCGTGCTCTTGCCCGAGCCGTTGTGACCGACGAGGCCGACGGTCTCGCCCTGCCTGATCTGCAAGGAGATGTCGTCGAGCGCCCGGAACCGCGAGCTCGCGCGCCGCAGCCGGAACACGTTGACGATGCGCTCCTTGATGGACTTCGCGACATGCGTCGTGAAGTCTTTCGTGACGTGGTCGACGTCCACGACGAGGGGCAAGGGGTCGGACGGCATCACATCTCCTGCGCGAAGTTGCCCTGCAGCCGGGAGAACATCCGCTGCGCGAACCAGAGGAAGACGAAGCCGACGGCGAGCGTGACGGCCAGGCGGAGGTCGAGGTCGGCCGGCCAGAACTGGGCCGGGTCCTGGCTCCCCGCGATCCACATCGCCTTCTGCATCGAGACGATCGCGGTCGTCACAGGGTTTGCGAGGTAGATCGGCTCGAGGACCGTGCCGCCGATCGCGCCGTTGACGAAGCTCAACGAGTAGAGGATCGGCGACGCCCAGAACATGAGCATGAGTGCGATCTCCACGAGATGCTCGGTGTCGCGCAGGTAGACGTTGATCGCCCCGAGAAGCATCCCGAGCGCCAGCCCGTAGACGGCGAGGATGAGCACCGCGGGGATGACGTAGAAGATCGCCCAGTGGAGCGGGAACACCCCGAAGAGCACAGTCGCGGCCGTCAGCACGGCGAACTGGATCGCGAAGTTGAACAGTCCCGCCCCGAGGCTCGTGATCGGGAAGATCTCGCGCGGGAGGTAGATCTTCTTGACCAGTCCGGCGTTGGCGAAGATCGACGCCGTGCCTCCGGAGACGACCTCGTTGAAGAAGGTCCAGGCGGTGAGCCCCGCGAAGATGAAGATCGCGAAGTCGGGGATCGCGCGTGCCGCCCCGAGGAAGTGCCCGATGAAGACGTAGTAGATCGCGAGTTGGATGATCGGTCGGAACAGCGACCAGACCACGCCGAGGTAGCTGTCCTTGTACCGGGACTTGATCTCCTTCGCGATCAGACGGCGCACCAGCTCGCGGCTGCGGTAGAGCTCGACGGCCGCTGCCCGGGTGCCCGTGAGGAGTCCACGGGGACGCCCGACAGACAGCAACGGCGGGAGGCCGTCGGCGGAGTCTCGCGACTCGCTCGTATTCGTCATGATCGGACTCGATTCGGGGTGTCAGCCGCGCCGAAGGGCGGCGTCGTCGAGGGCAAGGCTCACGGCGACGACTCCGGCTCGCGCACGATCCGCCGCGGTGGTCACCCCATTCTGCCGAAGACCGGCGTAGGCCGCTTCGTCTTCGAGGAGTCCCCTCACGCGCTCGATGAGGGTCGCCGTATCGTCGGGGGCGACGAGGAGCGCGTTGAATCCGTCCATCACCTCGAATGCCGTCTTGTCGTTCGGCACGCCGACGAAGGCAGCCCCGAGCGACATGAGGACGAGCGGTTCCAGGCTCGTGGCGAAGGCCGTGAGGCACACGAGCACCCGCGGGCGCAGCTCGCGGAGCCGCTCCACGACGGCGTCGTCGACCGTCCGGGTCTCGAGGACCTCGACCTGCGGCCACCGTGCACGCAGCGCGGCGACGGCATGACCGTGGTCAGTCTGGTCGGGGGTGACGACGACGATCCGGTCGTCGGCGGGCTCGGGGAGCGCGACCGGCTCGATCGCCGGTGCGACGACGGCGTGTGCGGGCCAGGACGTCTGCCGTTCGAGCACGGTCGCCGTCCACCGGTTGGGCGCGATGAAGTCGAACTCCGGTTTGAGGGCCGCGATCGTCGCTGGCGCGGCCGCCTCCGCGAGGCCCGACAGGAGGTGCATCGGGATGCCGTGCAAGACGGAGGCGAGCCATGCGGTGCGGAGGGTGCTCTCGGTGGTCGCGAGCGCAATCGAGGGGCGGGCGGCGAGCCTGTCGATCAGGTCGTCGGCATCGTCGGGATCGACCTCGTGCAGGACGACGTTCCAGCCCCGAGCGCCGAGACCGGTGACGAGGCTCTCGACGTAGCGGCGCCAGAGCGGCTCGGCAGTGTCGTCGATGAGTACATCGATGTCCCGTGTCGGCACACCCCGCGTCTTGCGGGTGTGCAGGTGATTCCACTTGTCCCAGAACAGTCGCATCGAGGCGAGCTCGCGGTTGCCCTGATGGCGTCCGCGAGAGGCGGACTCGTGGTGCACGAGCACCGCGCGCGCCTCGTAGAAGCTGCGGAACCCCTTCTCCCAGGCGCGCATGGCGTAGTCGACGTCCTCGAAGCCGAGCCAGTAGCGCTCGTCGAGACCGCCGAGCTCCGCGTACGCCTCACGCGTGATGTAGAGGCACGCTCCCGAGGCTCCCCAGTTGTAGTCCGGCACCGCCGCGGGACCGTAGCTCGCGAGGTGGCCGGCGTACCGGTGGGCGAACCACTGAGGCGCGAACGTGCGCGACCAGATGGTCCCGCCGTACTGGATTCTCCCGTCCGGGTAGATCAGGCGCGCGCTGACCAGCCCGATGCGATCGTCCCGTCCGCCGCGCGCTGCGTGGCGCAGCGCGTCGAGCCAGCCGTCGAGCGCGACGATGTCGGAGTTGACGAGCACGATGTCGTGCGCCGCCGCGGCCATTCCCTGGTTCACCGTCACGGCGAAGCCGCCGCGCTGCTCCTTGAAGAGCACCCGGACCCGCTCCGACTCGAGGGCGCGCAGCTTCCGGGAGTTCTCGGGCTGGCAGTAGTCGTCGACGACGATGACCTCGTACTCGGTGCCCGCGAGCGTCTGCTCGATGCTCGCGAGGCATTTCGTCAGGAGAGGCACATCGTTGTAACTCGGGATGACGATGCTCACCGGGGCGGGATGAGCGGCGGCCCACGCCACGGCCTCGGGGTCGGGACGGAGCGACCGACGGGCGACGACCGCGCCACGTCGGTGCCAGACGAAGCGGAGGGCGCGGGCGATCGGCGCCGGCATCATGCGTCCGGCGGCCTTCGCCGCGCGGACGAGGTCGGATTCGCTCACGAGCGGGTGACCTCCGCGTCTCGGGCGACCGATTCGTAGAAGTCGCGCGAGGCGGCGAGCACGACCGACCAGGTGAACCGCGCGGCCGTCTCGAGGCCCGCGATGCGCAGGCGCTCCCGCAGCTCCGGATCGGCGAACAGCCGTTCGATCGCGGCGGCGACCTGCTGCTCGTCGTGCTCGACCATGATGCAGTTGACGTCGTCGACGCAGAAGCGGTTGCCGTGGGAGTCCGTCGTGATGACCGGGCATCCCGAGGCCATCGCCTCGACGATCGGGAGGCTGAAACCTTCGTGGATCGAGGTCTGGATGAAGGCGGTCGAGCTGTTGTAGAGCCGGGCGACCTCCTCGTCGGAGGGGCGGAACGCGTACTCCACTCGGGAGTCCGACACGATGCCCGGCTCGATCCCGAAGAGCGCGAGCCGCGGTCGGCGGTCGCCGAGCCGGCGCCATCCCGCGAGCGTGAGCGCGAAGTTCTTCTGGAAGAACGAGCGGCCGAGGGCGAGGAGCGTGTCGTCGCGCCGTGCGATCTCGGGACGCTCGCGGAAGACCTCGTGGTCGAACGCCGGCGGGATGATGTCGGCCGCGATGCCGATCTCGGCCAGCTCCCCCTGTTGATACTCGGCGGTCGTCGTGTAGACGAACTCGCGTCGGTAGTTCGCGACGACCGCGGCCTGGCCGACGGGGTCGTTCGGATAGAACCAGGACTCGAACTCCTGGACGTACTGCACGGGGACGCCGTTGTTGACGCTCGCGAGCCACACGACTTGCGCGGTCTCCCACCAGGTCGCGACCTTGATCGCCCGCTCGGGTGCGAGCGCATCCAGCAGCGACGCGTAGTCGCGGAACGAGACGACGCGGAGGTCGACTTCGGTCCAGGTCGGTTGCGGCCCGAGCGCCCACACCTCGACGTCGAGGCCGAGTTTCGAGAGGCCGTCCGCCTTCTCGAGGACCGCGCGGATGCCCCCGGAGAGCGTCGTCGCGGGCAGCACGAAGATGACGCGCACGCGACCGTCGCTCGACCGGACGTCGCGCCGGTCTTGCCAGCCTTCGGCCCGCCACGCGGGAGGGAGGTAGGTGCGATGCGTTTCGACCACAGCCGAGGGATAGACGAGCGTCCGGCGGCCACTGCGCCAGCCGTCGTGCACCCACGAGGCGGCGATGTCGTCCCAGTCGTCGAGCGCGTCGGGCAGCCCGGGGATGGTGCGGATGTAGTGGGCCGTGAGGTAGAGGCCGTGGAGCTGCTCGGCCAGGACGAACCGGGGGATGCCGAACTGACCGTAGTCGCGCACGTCGGAGCGGCGGGTGGCCACCCACGTCCGCGCCTGTCGGTCGTAGTCGATCCCCGCTCGCAGTTCGCCGTGCGCGTCGACGCGGGCGGGCGCGACGATGCCGATGCGCGAGCTGCGCGGCGACCGATAGGCGGCGTACTTGAGGTTGATGAGCGCGAGCACGTCCGGCAGCGGTTCGCGCGCGTCGAGCAAGATCGCGTCGTGGTCGGGGAAGTTGCGGATGATCTCCTGATGGAGGCGGCCTCGGGAGTTGTTCCACGTCGTGAAACCGGCGACGTCCTCGCTTTCCGCGACGTCGCGGTGCGCGACGTACGCGCCGCCGAGCAGGCGGCGGGTGGAGCGCACCCAGGCTTCGGCGTCAGGGCCGAGGTGCTCGGCGTTGACGAACACGATGGCGAGGTAGCGCGGGTGGAAGAGGTTCCAGGCGAGCACTCGACCGAAGGACTGTGCCGTCGCCAACCCCTGTCCGAAGATGCGGCGGCGCGAGCGCGGCCCTGTCGACCTGACCTTGCGGGCGAGGATGATCGTGGGCACCGCCGCCATGGCGATGGAGCGCAGGCTGAGGGCCGCCACGGTCAGGCGGCGCTTGACGCCGCCGAGCGCCACACGGAGTCGATGCCTCGCGCCGCGGAAGCGGTTCTTGATGAAGATCAGGAGCATCGGCACGGGGGCTTTCGGTTCGAGTACCGCGTGAGCCTACCGCAGCGTTCCCGACCGTTCGCCGCGCCGGTGCGCCGGGTCTGCCTCCGAACGGGTATCAGAACATAATCTGGAAGTCGTCACCCTGCAAGGGTGCGTTGTCTCGCCGATCCACATGGAGGGGGTGCCGTGCGTCGGATCCTGCTCGTCTTCGCGTTCGTCGCGAGTTCGTTGGCCACCGTCCTCAGCGGGCCGGCGGCGGTCGCGACGCCGCAGCGACAGCTCGAGGCGGCTCCTGCGGCCGTGCCCGCACAGGCTCTCGCCCCTTCGGCCTCCCAGTTCGATCCGGGATTCATCATCTCCGACGCGAACTTCTACGACGGCAACGCGATGTCAGCGTCCGACGTGCAGGCCTTCCTCAACTCGAAAGTCGGAGCGTGCACCGGCAGCGTGCCCTGCCTCAAGAATCTGCGCGCCGACACCTGGAACATCGCCGCGACGCCGATGTGCTCGGCCTACCAGGGCGCGCCGCAGGAGACCGCGGCCACGATCATCTACAAGGTCGGTCGTGCGTGCGGCGTCAGCCAGGCCGCCATCCTCGTGATGCTCCAGAAGGAGCAGAGTCTCGTGACCAACCCCGCGCCGACGCTGCGCGCGATCAGCGCCGCGATGGGCGTCGGCTGCTACGACAACGGCCAGCCGTGCGTCGACGAATACTCGGGGTTCTTCAACCAGCTGTTCAACGGGGCCTACCTGCTGCGCCGGTACACGCAGCCCGCGGGGACCGGCGCGGGCACGCCCTACCCGACGCGGTTCGACCTCTCGTATCCGGTCGGCCAGACCTCGCAGATCCTGTATCACCCCAATCGCGACTGCGGCACGAAAGCCGTGACGATCCGCAACCAGGCGACGCATGCGCTCTACGTCTACACGCCCTACACCCCGAACGCGTCGGCGTTGGCGAACCTCTACGGCACCGGTGACGCCTGCGCGAGCTACGGCAACCGCAACTTCTGGCGGCTCTACTGGGACTGGTTCGGCGACCCGACGACGTCGCGGATCCCGACCGGCTGGCTCGACTCGGTGGGCCTCGTCGGCTCGCAGGTCACGGCTGCAGGCTGGGCATTCGACGCCGACACGGCCGACCCCGTGCCGATCGACCTCACGATCGACGGCGCGGTCGTGGCGTCGGTCCTCGCCGATCGGGAGTACCCGGGTCTCGAGACGGTGTATCCGGCGGCGGGCTCTCGACGCGGGTTCGAGGTCACTGCGACGACGACCGCAGGCACCCATCAGGTCTGCGTCGTCGCGCGCAACGACGGCGTCGGCGACGACCGGGGTCTCGGCTGCAAGACGGTCACCGTCGCACTCTCGAACGCGCCGATCGGCTGGCTCGACTCGGTCACGGTCGCGGCTACCCAGGTCGCGGTGGTCGGTTGGGCGATCGACACCGACACCGCCGACCCCATCCAGATCGAGATCACCGTCGATGGAGGGGCGCCGCAGAGGTTCCCCGCGAACGTCGTCCGCCCCGGCTTCGGCGGATCGTTCCCCGGATTCGGAGACGCCCACGGCTTCTCCGCGACCGTCGCGGTGAGCGCTGGCCACCACACGGTGTGCGTGACCGCCCTCGATCACGCGGGCGGTGCGCCCCGAGCACTCGGTTGCCGCGCCGTCACGGTCGTGACGGGCAACGCCCCCCTCGGCTGGCTCGACTCCGTGCGCGTCGTCGGCACCACCGTGACCGCGTCGGGGTGGGCGCTCGACCGCGACACCCTCGGCCCCGTCTCCGTCCGCGTGACGATCGACGGCGTCGCCCGGACGGCGCTGGCCGACCGCCCCTACGCGGGGCTCGGCTCCGTCCACGTCGGATACGGCGACGACCACGGATTCGCGGTCGAGGCGACTCTGTCGGCGGGGAGCCACACGGTCTGCGTCACGGCGCTCAACGACGGGGCCGGAGGAGACCGCGACCTCGGTTGCCGCACGGTGACGGTGACCGTCGGCAACGTGCCGATCGGGTGGATCGACTCCGTTCGCACCGACTATCAGACCGTCACAGTGGCGGGCTGGGCCCTCGACCATGACACCCCCGCACCGATCCGCGTCGCGGTCGATGTCGATGGGGGGACGCCGACCGTCGTCACGGCCGATGTCGTGAAGCCCGGCTTCGGCTCCGTCAACCCGGGATACGGCGACCGCCACGGGTTCATCGCCGAGGTGCAGATCCCCGTCGGACCGCATACGGTGTGCGTCACCGCTCTCGACGACGGTGCCGGAGCAAGCCGCTCGCTCGGCTGCCGGAGCGTGGTCGGCGTCTCGCGGCCTCCTCTCGGCTGGGTCGACGGCGTGACCACGCTGGGCACGATGGCGACCGTCAACGGGTGGGCGATCGATCGCGACTCGACGGGCCCCATCCGGGTCCGGGCGGTGTTCGACGGCAGCACCGTCGTCGAGCAGACCGCGGATGTCGACTATCCGGGCCTCGGCGGGGTGCACGTCGGCTTCGGCGACGCTCACGGCTTCGCCGTCACCGCCGCGCTCGCCCCGGGTGCGCACACGGTCTGCGTGACGGCGCTCAACGACTCCGCCGGCGGCCCCGAACAGTCGATCGGTTGCCGCAGCTTCACGACGGCGGGCGGCAACGCGCCGATCGGCTGGCTCGACGACGTGCAGGTCGCGACCCGCGCGGTGACGCCCGTCGGCTGGACGATCGACCCCGACACGGCGTCCCCGATCTCGATCGACGTCGTCGTGGACGGCGTCGTGGTCGCTACGCAGCGGGCTGACGGTGCGCGTCCGGGCCTGGGCGGCATCTTCCGCGGCTTCGGTGACGACCATGGCTTCGGGTCGGCGGTGAGCGTCGCGGCGGGTACCCACCAGGTGTGCGTCGTGGCGCGCAACGACAGCGGATCGACGCACCCCTCGATCGGATGCCGCACCGTCGTCGTCCCCTGATCCGAGATCCGGCCCGTCAGCCGAGTCGGGTCAGCGCGAGCCCTCCGCCTCGTCGATCACGCGGGAGATGAAGGGCGCGAGCGTCTTGGAGTAGCTCTTCGTGAGGTGCGAGTCGTCCGCGTAGACCACGATGTTGCCGATCACCGGCGGGCAGGTGTCGCCGAGGCAATAGCGGTCCGTGAGGTCGATGACGTGCACGTCGGGGTTCTCACTCTCCGCCGCCGCGGCGAGCATGACGTTCGGGTAGAGGTTCGTCGACCGCGGCGCCGAACAGTCGACGATCGACTTCCGTGTCTCGAGGCACGTCGGGACGTCCCCGATCGGCCGCGGCGTGTCCGAGAACACATAGACCCGCTTGCCGGCCGCGGTGAAGCGGTCCCAGAGGTCGAGATAGGGCCGGGTCTCGAGAAGCCGCGAGTCCGGGGTCTGGCGGTAGGTGCCCGCGTACCCCGCCATGAAGACCGCGTCGATCCGTTCGTCGTCGATGATCGCCTCGGCGACGCCCCGGCCCCACTCGGCGCAGGCTGCCTGGTCGAATTCCCGTTGCGGGAAGTAGACGCTCTCGTCCCCTGTCGCCGCGCAGGCGCTGCGCACGAACGTGATGACGTTCCAGTGGCGCTCCTGCGCGATCGTGAAGAGGGCGCCGTCCATCTGGCTGGCGTGGGAGTCGCCGACGAGCGCGACGGTGCGCACGGGGTCGTCGAAGTTGCCGAGGATGCAGTTTCTCAGCTCGACGGTGCCCGCACCGGTCTCGCAGTTCTCCCAACCGTCGCCTTCCCCGGCGTCGTTGCGGTCGATGCGAGCGAAGGCCGCGACTCCCGCCCAATCCTCGATCGGGTCGAGCTCGCAGTCCGCGCCCTCGACCGTCGCACCGGCGCCGTAGCAGGACGCCACGGCGGGCACGACCGGCGGCACAGGCAGGACGGGTCGACCCACCACGAATCCCACCACGCACGTCGCGACGAGCACCGCCATGCCGCCCGCGACCGCGCCGAAGGTCCAGAGCGGCGCGCGGCGCGCGAGTCCCGCCGGACGCCGGAAGGGGTCCTCGACGAATCGCTTCGAAAGCGCCGCCAGCACGAACGTCGCCGCGAGGGTGAGGAGCAGCCAACGAGTCCCGAGCGGGTGTCCGAGCGCGAAGGGCAGGAGGATGAGCAGCGGCCAGTGCCAGAGGTAGAGCGAGTAGGAGATGTCGCCGATCCATTGGATCGGGCGCCAGTCGCTGAGCTCTGTGACCGACCATGGGCCGCGCCCCGGCCCGCCCGCGATGACAGCGAGGGCGCCGACCACGGGGAGCGAGGCCGCGAAGCCTGGGAACGGCGTGGCCGCGGAGTAGAGCATCGCGGACGCCAGGATGGCCGCGAGTCCCGCCCAGCCGAGGACGGCCGCGGGCGCGCGCGCGGGGAGCGCCGGGGCGAAGGCGAGGAGGGCCCCGGCTCCGAATTGCCAGGCGCGGGTGAACGGGAGGAAGTAGGCCGGAGCGGACGCCCACTCGGTGACGACGATCGAGACGACGAGACTCGCGACGGTCACGACGGCGAGCACGACGAAGATCGTGCGGCGCGAGACGGGGCGACGGCGGGAGACGACGAGCGCGAGCGCGATGAGCAGCGGCCAGACGAGGTAGAACTGCTCCTCGACCGACAACGACCAGAAGTGCTGCACCGGCGACGGATCGTGCGATGCGAGGTAGTCGACGGAGTTGACCGCGAGCAGCAGGTTCTCCACGTAGAGGCCGGCCGCGGCGATCTCTTGGAAGAACCGCTGCCAGACGCCGATCGGCGCCACCAGGTAGACCGCGACGGCCGTCGCCGCGAGCACGAGGAGGGAGGCGGGGAGGAGCCGTCGGGCGCGGCGCGCCCAGAACGCGGCGAGCCGGATGCGACCGGTGGTCTCCGCTTCGCGCAGGAGGTGCGCCGTGATCAAGAAGCCCGAGATGACGAAGAAGACGTCGACGCCGACGTAGCCGCCCGGCACCCGGTTCGGCCAGAAGTGATAGCCCAGAACGAGGAGGACGGCGAGGGCGCGAAGTGCCTGGATTTCGGGTCGTACTCGGGAGCCGGCGGGATCGTGTCGTCGGGGCTCTGGCACCTGGATATCCTAGGCGCTCGCTCACGCGCGAATCGTGCGCCTCCATAATGGAGTGTGCCGCCGCAGCCCGTCTGGACCGTCTCGTCCGCCGTCTACCGGATCCTGGTCGCCGCGGTCTCCGCCGTCGCGATCGCGACCGGAGCGCTGACCGTTCTCGGTGGTCTCACGCCCTGGTTCTTCCTGCTCGTGTGCTGGGCGGCCGGGGTCGCGATCCTCGCCCCGACTGTCGGATGGAGCACCGCGACCTGGCTCGTCGTGGGCGGAGCGCTCCTGTCGGCGCAGTGGGTCATGGTGGTCAACCCGCGGGTCGGCCTGCCGCTCGACGCCGCGCAGGTCGCCGCCATGCTCGCGGGCCTCGTCGTCGCCGCGATCGTCGTCGTCGTCCGCGCGCGCGACGAGGTGACCTTCGCTCGCCCGCGCGTCGTCGATGCACTCGCGGCGGTGCTCCCCGCGGCGGCCTCGGCGGTACTGCTCCTCGTCGCCGGGCTCGTGCGCGGTTCCGCCTCGGTGACGTGGGCCATGGCGGGGGACGCACAGTTCAACACCGTCCTCGCGCGGATCATCGCGGGCGACGGCGGAGCGACGCGGGCGAACGTGGAGGTGGTCTCGCTCGTCCAGGGGCTCATGGCGATGGTGCACCTGCCGGGGCGGGGGCGGGTCGCCGGCGACGACCTGCTCATCCACGACATCGTGCGCCAGGCGGACCTGTGGCTTCTGATGATCCTGCTCTCGAGCGTGCTCGGCGGCGCGATCGCGGCGCTCGTCCTGCGCGAGGCGACGGTCTGGATCCGGGTGCTCGGCATCCTCGGCGCGACCGCGCTCCCGCTCAGCTGGCACCTCAACGGGTACTCGATCACGGCGGGCTTCTACAACGTGAGCCTCGCCTATCTCGCGCTGGAGCTGTGCGTCTTCTTCTGGCTCGCGCTGCGCGAGGCCCCGTGGGTGCGTCTCGCCGTGCTGTTCGGGATGACGACCGTCCTGCTCGGCGCCTGGACACCGCTCGCCGTCATCCCCGGGATGCTCGTCGCGGGCGCGGGCCTCGTCGCGCTGCGTCGCAAGCCGCACCCGGTCGCGATCCTCGCGGCGATCCTCGGAGCGCTCCAGCTCGTCGCCTTCGCCGTCTTCTTCATCCTGCCGACGTTCGTCAGCTCGGGCTCGGCCCTGAGCGCCGAAGGAACCATCCTCGGTCTCGCCCGATCGCTCTTCATCGCGCTCATGGCGGTCCTCGTCGTGTTGGCGCTCGCCCTGCTCGCGGCGCCGCGCGGCGCGTTCACGCGCACATACGCCGGCGGCTCCCTGCTCGTGGCTGCGGGAGCGGCCGTCGGCGTCGGATTCCTCTACTTCCAGAACCGCCACCTGCCCGAGCCGTGGATCTACTATCCGATCAAGTTCGCGTGGATCGCCTTGGAGCTCGGCATCCTGCTCTCCTGGCTCGCGATCGCCCTCCTCCTGCGCGAGGGGGGCGCTCGGCGGCTCCTCGCCCTCGGCGTGACGGGCCTCGCCGTGGTCCAGATCGCGACGCTCAACCCGCCGCGCTACCCCGGCAGGTTGTCGTACGTGCCGCTCGTGCAGATCGCGCTCGATCCGCCCGCCTCGGAGGAGGCGCTCCCGATCCTGTCCGACTACGCCGGCGAGCGGGTCGTCTTCTCCCGCTTCCTCGGCGAGGAGGACACCTTCATGAATCAGTGGCAGTTCCAGCTCACCGTGCGCGCCGCCGACGAGCAGATCCGCTCGTTCGCGTACCGCGTCGTCGAGACGCAGGTGGATTTCTGCGACGCCGCGGAGGCATGGGGCGGCGACATGGCGGTCATCACCGATGACGCCCGATGGGCGGTCCAGCTCAATGCGGCGTGCGGCGACCTGCTCGACGCTCACGTCGTCTCGCCGCCGGGGCGCTGAGGATGTCGGACTCCGCGGCGGTCCGAGCCGGAGGCTTCCGCGCGATCGCGATCTCCACGCTGGTCGCCGGACTGCTGGGCTACGCGATCACGACCGTGGCCGCGCGGGGACTCGGCCCCGACGAGTACGCCGACTTCTCGTCGTTCTGGGGGATGCAATACCTCCTGGTCGGCACCTTCGGCGGACTCCAGCAGGAGTTCAGCCGCGCGGTGTCGCCGACCGCGTCGCCGACGGGAGCGCCTCGCGTCACCTCCCGTTTCGCCGTCGCGGGCGCCGGGGTCGCGGCGCTCGTGAGCCTCGCCGTCGTCTCCGTCGCCGGTCCGATCGTCTTCGCGGAAGGTGTCGCCGGGTTCGGCGCTCCGCTCCTCGTGGGACTCGCTCTGTACGCCGTGGTCGCGGTCTACAGCGGCGTCATGTACGGGATCTCCGCGTGGCGCGTGCTCGCCGTCGTCATCGTCGCCGATCCGCTCTTGCGCCTCGCCGGGATCGCGATCGTCCTCCTCGCGGGCGGCGGCGCGACGTCAGCGGTCTGGGCGAGCGTCGTGCCGTACCTCGTGGTGCTCGGGATCCTGGTCGGGACGATGATGCGCGGCACGGGATCCGCGTTCGCCGTCGACGTCGGCCCGGCCCGCCTCGCCGCCAACGCGGCACGCACGGTCGGGGCGGCTGTCGGCGTCTCCGTCCTGGTGAGCGGACTGCCGCTGCTCGTCGGCCTCGCCCGCGGGGAGGCGTCCGCGTCGAGCGTCGGGGTGCTCGTGTTCGTCCTCATCCTGACCCGTGCGCCGCTCGTGCTCGCCGTGCTGTCGCTGCAGAGCTACCTCATCGTGCGGCTGCGCGACGGCGGCGGTCGCGTCGGCGCGCTGCTCGCCGTCGGCGTGGTCGCCGCCGGCGCAGCGCTCGCGCTCGCGGGCTACCTGGTCGGCTCGCCCGTCATCGAGGCGATCGCGGGACCGCGTTACGCCGTCGACCCGGTCGTGGTCGCGGTGCTCGTCGCGTCATCCGTCGCGACGGCGCTCCTCGGCGTCACGGGGGCGGTCGTGCTCGCGCGATCGCGTCACGGCGTCTACGTCGCGGGGTGGACGATCGCCGCGGCGATGTCGGCGCTCCTCATGTTCGTGCTGCCGGGGACCCTCGAGACCCGGGTCGCCGCCGCGCTCGCCGTCGGGCCGCTCCTCGGCCTCGCCGTGCACGCGCTCGCGCTCCTCCGGCCGGGACCGGGTCAGGCGAACGTCGCCGCGTAGTCGTCCCAGAACGCGCCCTCGCGCGCCACGAACGCCTCCGATCGGCTGCCGTCGTTCACGAGCACGAGCGGCTCGTCGAAGACGGTCTGCACCGCCGCCGCGACGGGGAGCTCCCGGCCGAGTCGCGCGCCGACCTCGCTCGCGACGCGGAGTGCGAAGTCGTGCTGGCTCTCGAGGTAGCCGCTGGGCCGCAGCACGTCCCGCCGCTCGGCCCCTGCCTCGAGGTGGTCGACGTACCGCATCGCCAGCTCGGGGGAGGGGATGTTGTCGCGGATGTACCGGGGCGTGCGCACCTCGGGGGTCGTGCCCGCGCGCCACGACGAGGCGAGGTAGTTGCCGAAGCGCCCGGACTCACCCGGCCCGAACGGGTTCGAGATGACGACCTTCCTCAGGTCGAGGCCCGCTCGGTCGGCGGCCAGCCGCAGGACCTCGAAGACGGCCTGCTTCGAGATGCCGTATCGCGAGATCGCGGGGCGGGCGCGCGGCCCGTACTCGGGTTCGAACACCGTGCCCGAGTACATCACCACCGAGCCACCGTTGGCGGCGAAGGCGGCGAACTGGCGGTCGATCCCCGTCGTCATCTGCGTGATGGCGTCGGCGATGGAGTAGTCGGGGTCGCGGAATCCGGTCATCGGATGCGCGTGGACGACGAGCGCGTCGGCTCCCGTCGCCTCCACGAGGGCGGTCAGCGACTCGTCGCCGTGGGCGACGTGCTCGTGGAGCGTGACCGCTTCGCGCATCCCCTGCCACTGCTCGGCGAGAGCGGGATAGTCGGCGGCGCTGCGACGGACGAACGCGTGGACGTCGTGGTCGCGTTCGACGAGCTCCCGCACGATCGCCGTGCCGCTCATCGACGGAGCGCCCGAGACGATGACCTTCACGTCAGTAGCCCGAGGGGATCGGCGCGGCGGCCGGGTCGGCCGCCCGATCCTTGTCGCTGAGATGCTCGATCGCGATCGGCCACTGGATGCCGACGGTCTCGTTGAAGGGCGAGAGCACCCGCTCCGACTTCGCCGCGTACCCGTGCGATGCGAAGTACGCGACCTGGACCTCGTCCTCGAGACTGAGGTAGCCGTGCGCGAAGCCGACGGGGATGAGGAGCGCGCGGGGCTCGTCGGCGCGCAACTCGACTCCGAACCACGAGCCGAACGTCGGGCTCGACTCCCGGAGGTCGACGGCGACGTCGAAGACCGCCCCGGCGACGCAGTGGAAGAGTTTCGCCTCCCCGTGCGGGGCGCGTTGGTAGTGCATCCCGCGCACCGTGCCGCGCCGGGCGGTGCGGGCGAAGTTGGCCTGCTCGACGACGAACGGCACGCCGGCGTGCTCGAGGGCCGGGACGTCGACGGCCCGCTGGAACCAGCCGCGGTCGTCGCCGCGACGGTCGAACTCGACGATCACGCAGCCCGAGAGAGGGGTCTCGACGAGCCGCGTCATGCGCGGAACCCGATCGAGCGGTACTCGGCGACACCGCCGAGGGCGCTCGCGTCGAGGGCGCGGCGGGGGTCCACGACGATCGCACCCGGAGCGAGTTGCGCGGCGAGATCGTCGCGGTACTCCCGCCACGGGGTCACGACGAACACGACGGAGGCGTCCGCGACCGCGGCGCGCCAGTCGTCCACGTACTCCACGTCGGCGGAGGGGAGGAGACGCTCGAAGTTGGCGCGGGCGATCGGATCGTGCGCGACGACTCGGGCACCGCTCTCGAGGAGCGCCGACACCACGCCGACCGCAGGCGTCTCGCGCACGTCGTCCGTGTCGGGCTTGAAGGCGAGACCGAGCACCACGACCGTGCGGTCGCGCAGGTCGGGGAGGTCGGCGAGTGTCGCCTGAACCGTCGCCTCGGGCTGACGCGCGTTGACGTCGAGGATGGAGCGCGTGACCGCCATCGGCATGCCGTTCGACTCGCCGAGGTCGAGCAGCGCCTGCACGTCCTTCGGGAAGCAGCTGCCGCCGAAACCGGGGCCCGGGATGAGATAGGCGGCGATACCGTGCGCCTTCTCGCCCCGGCGTGCGTCGCCGCTCCAGCGCCGGTCCATCACGACGCCCTGCATGACGGCGAGCGGATCGACGTCACCGATCGCCGCGGCGAGATTCGCGATCTCGTTCGTCGCTGAGATCTGCAGAGCCAGGAGCGTGTTGTTCGCGTACTTGATGAGCTCCGCGGTCTTGGTGTTGACCTCGAGCTTCTCGCAGTCGAAGCCGGCGTACATCTCACGCAGGTGGCCGAGCGCGATCTCGTCCTCGAATCCGAAGACGATGCGGTCGGGATCGGTGAAGTCGAGTACCGCCGAGCCCTCGCGCAGGAACTCGGGGTTCATGCCGAGACCGTACGGCCGAGGGGAATCGGCAAGGGCCCCGTCGATGCGCTCCCGCACGACACCCGACGTCGTGCCGGGCACGACGGTGCTCTTGACGATCACCGAGACGGGGTGATCGGCCGCGGCGATGGCCTGCCCCGCCATGTCGGCGGCGGACTCGATGTAGCGCAGATCGATGCGCCCGTCGACCGTCGGCGTGCCGACGGCGATGAGGATGACGTCGACGGAGGCGAGCGTGGCGGTGTCGGGTTCGCTGAACCGGATGCGGCCCTTCTCGAGCGCCGATGCGAGGGCGTCGCTCAGTCCGGGCTCGAAGATGGGCGACTCGCCGCGGCCGAGCGACTCGACGATCTCGGGACGGACGTCGATGCCGACGACGTCGTGGCCCTGGTGGGCGAGCCCGACGCCGGAGACGAGCCCGACGTACCCCGTTCCGAGGACGGCGATCCTCACTGGCCCGCCCGCTCGTGCCGGAGGAACTCGAGGTAGCGTCGCACGCCCGTCTCGACGTCGACGACGGCGCGGTAGCCGAGGTGCTCGCGCGCCTTCGACAGGTCGGGGCAGCGGCGCTGCGGGTTGTGGGTCAAGTACTCGGGGTCGTCGACCTCCCCGGAGACGACCGCGCCCCGGTAGCCGAGCACCTCGGACGCGGCGGCGCGGAAGATCTCCGCGAACTCGCGCACGCTCAGTTCCGGGGTGTCGTTGCCGATGTTGAAGTAGTCGTATGTGCCGTGGGTGAGGCACGCGAGATAGCCGACCACGGCATCCGTGACGTAGCAGAAGGTGCGGGTCGGGGTGCCGGACGAGTAGATCTCGATGTCTTCGCCCGCGAGGACGCGACTCGCCAGGTCGGCCGGGAGTCGACGGTCGCGGGGGCTCATGCCGGGGCCGTAGTTGTTGAACGGCCGGGCCACCGTGATGGGCATGCCGTGCTCGCTCGCGTAGACCCAGGAGATCGTCTCGCCGAACCGCTTCGACTCGTCGTAACACGCCCGCGGCCCGGTGCAGGACACGTTGCCGCGGTACTCCTCGTTCGTCGGGATCGCCGAGGGCTCCGGGTCGCCGTAGATCTCGCTGCTGGAGAAGAAGAGGAACCCGGCGAGGTCGAACTGCGAGCACTGGTCGAGGAGGTGGCGCAGACCCCAGATGTTGGCGTCGATCGTCTTGATCGGGAACTGGCGGTAGAACGTCGGCGAGGCGATCGACGCGGCGTGCACGACGTAGAGGCGGTCGCCGGCCGGCACGTGCTCGGCGAGCGAGACGGCTTCGACGGCATCCGTGACGAGGGTCACGGCGTCGCCGACGAGGCCCCTGAGCCAGTGTCCTTCGGTGGCGGCGGCGGGGTCGACGAGCACGAGTCCCCGGATGCCGAGCGTCTCGCGATAGCGCGCGAAGTAGTGGGTGAGGTAGTACCCGAGGAAGCCGCCGGCGCCCGTCACGACGACGTGCGCCCCTTCGAGGCGGTCGCGCGTGACGAAGCGCTCGTGGATGTCCGCGAGGTCGTCGATCAGGATGGGGTTGGTCATCGGTGGTTCTCCGGCTGGTGGAGCCACGGAGCGTTGCCCGCGAGCACCATGGCTTCGATCTGGTCGTGGTCGCGCTGGGTGTCCATGCAGGCCCAGAATCCGTCGTGCTGGTAGAGCGAGAGCTGACGTTCGGCGACGAGCCCGCGCAACGGCTGCTCCTCGAGGACGAGCGACGGGTCGTCCTCGAGGTAGTCGCAGAACCCGCGCTGGAAGAAGAAGAAGCCGCCCGAGATCCAGCTCGTCGAGAGCGGGCGCTTCTCGGCGAACGTCGTGACCGCGTCACCCTCGACGTGGATCTCGCCGAAGCGCGCGGGCGGATGGATGCCGAGGACCGTCCCCGTGCGGCCCGCCGAACGATGGAACTCGAGTTCGGCGCCGAGGTCGGCGTCGGTCACGCCGTCGCCGTAGGTCACCGCGAAGGTGTCCCGGTCGCCGAGGAAGCGGCGGGTCGCGTCGAAGATCCGGTAGCCGGTCATCGAGTCGGCGCCCGTGTCGGCCACGGTGATCTTCCACTCCTCGTGGTGCTTGGAGTGGAAGGTGACCTGGCCGTTGCTCATGTCGACCGTGAAATCGGAGTTGATCGCCTGGTAGTTGAGGAAGTAGTCCTTGATGACCTCGGCCTTGTAGCCGGCGCAGATGACGAAGTCACGGAATCCGTGAAGCGAGTACTTCGTCATGATGTGCCACAGGATGGGCTTGCCCGCGACTCCGATCATCGGCTTCGGCACGAGGTGCGTCTGCTCCCGGAACCGGGTGCCGAGCCCTCCCGCGAGGATGAAAACGGGCACGTCGCGAGGTTTGAGAGCATCCACCACCGTCACAGCATAGGGCGCTCGTCCGGACGCCGCCTTCGGGCGGGAGGGCCCCCGCCGGGCCTCGGCGCGACCGTCAGTCCCGATCCTGCGGCGATTCGCGGCGCGTGTCGAGCTCGAGGATGGCGACCCGTTCGGCGAGCGTGCGGGTCTTCTCCTCGAGCTCCGTCAACTCGGAACTGTGCTGGATCGACACGAGCACGAGGATCGCGATGCTGACGAAGAACACCAGGTTCGTCGGGGCGGTGATGCCGATGAGCGACGCCGCCCAGGCGAGCACCTGCGGGAACACCCCGATCACGAGGGCGAGCGTTCCAGCGCCGAGCCACCAGATGGCGTGACGTTCCCGCAGCCGCCGTCGGCGCAGCAGTTCGATGACGACCCCGAGCGTCGCGAGCGCGGCGAGGATGCCGAGGATGTACGTGGCGAGGGTCACGCGGAATTCCCCCCCGATCGGACGGCGACCACGGGCCGCGCGTAGGCGAAGAACAGCGCGATGAGGGCGCGTCCGAGGTAGACGGCCGACTTGACCGGACCGTGGGACGGCTGCCCCGCCATCCGCTGCCGCATCTCGACCGGCAGCTGGACGACGCGGCAGGCGTGCCGGAGGGCGATCACGAGGGCCTCCACGGTATCGCCCAGGTATTCGGCCGGCATCTGGTCGGCGAACAGGGCGATCGCCTTCGGGCCGCACGCCTTGAATCCGGACGTCGTGTCGTCGAGCCGGGTTCCGGCGGCGCGACTCAGCACCGCGCTGAGCAACCGCATCGCCCAACGGCGCGGACCCGTCGCCCGATAGCTGCCGGCCCCCGCGAAGCGCGCACCGATGACGATGTCCGCCCCGACCAGGCCGTCGAGCAACGCGGGCACGTGGCGCGGATCGTGCTGGCCGTCGGCGTCGACCTGCACGACCTGCCGGAAGTCGTGGTCGACGGCGTAGCGGAAGCCGACGCGCATCGCGCCGCCGACCCCGAGGTTGTAGGGAAGTCGCGCGACTCGGGCGCCGGCTCGACGCGCGACCTCCGTCGTCGCGTCCGCCGAGCCGTCGTCGACGACGAGGATCGTGGCGCCGGGCACGGCGTCGCGCACCTCCGCGACGACGGAGGCGATGGATGCCGACTCGTTGAACGCCGGGATGACGATGAGGGTCCGTTCGGGGATGGTCACGCGGCACTCTCCGTGGATCTGGTCGAACCGAACGCGTGGCGCATCAGCAGCCCGAGGCCCCGGCCATCCCGGGCCGCGATCGCAGCCGGGAGCCGGGTGAGGGCGTTGAGTCGCGACGACGAATGCCGAAGCGCGACGCGGCGCGCGCGCCGCCAGCCGAGCGCCTCGGCCCGCTCCGCCGCCTCCGCGAAGAGCGCGCGCTCCTCTGCGAAGCGCGAGCCGTCGACCGCCCGCACCGAGGAGATGCTCGCGCGGTGGCGTCGGTAGCGGAACGCGACGACATCGTCGACGACGAGGCTTCCGCCGGAGTAGGCGACCTCCAGCTTGGCGAGGGTGTCCATGACGACGTGCAGCCCGGTGCGGAACGGGTGCGCGTGCAGGAACTCGACCGACCACAGGAGCGAGGGGAAGTAGGTCCAGTCGCCGCGCAGGAGGCTCACCGCGAGGTCCTCGCCGCGGAGTTCCACCGTGCGGCCGCGCGGTCGGTACCAGCTCTTCACGCGATCCACGAGCTGCGTGCTCGGCACGCCGTCGCCGTCGATGACCTCGACACCGGGTTGGATGAGCGTGGCGTCGGGATGCCGGGCCGCGAGCTCGCGCACGCGCCCGACGTAGTTGGGCAGCAGCACGTCGTCCGCGCCGATGATCGCGGCGTGCGACCCGGACGCGAGGTCCGCGCAGCGCTGGAAATTGCCGGCGATGCCGAGGTTGCGATCGTTGAGGACGTAGTGGATGCGCTCGTCGCCGAGTTCTTCGAGGAACTCGACGTGCTCCGTGGCGGGGTAGCGGTTGTCGACGACGACGAGCCGCCAATCCGGATCCTCCTGCTTAATGACGCTCGCGACAGCCTCCCTGAACAGGCCGACGTCGCCGTAGAACGGCATCATGAGCTGGATCGACACGGTCCGATCCTACGGGGGAGCACCTCGGCACGGACCGTGCCGGGGACCGGTTCGGCGGGGGCGCGATCCGATACGGTCGAGGTGTGACCGCCCCCGCGACTCTCCCCGCGCGGCCTTGGCTCCGACTCTTCGCCCCGTCGTTCGGCCTGGTCGCCATCCTCTCCATCCTGTGGGCGTTGGCCACTCCCGTCTTCGCCTCGCCGGACGAGAACGCGCACGCCGTCAAGGCGATCGGGCAGGTGCGCGGCCAGGTGTTCGGAGAGGTGCGCGAGGAGGGACAGCCTCCCGCCTACGACCTCCCCGAGGGCTACCGCTACCACCCGCAGATCGTCTGCTTCGCGTTCCAGCCGACCGTCCCCGCGTCGTGCGGCGTCGAGCTCGGTGTGGAGTACGGAACGGACTGGTTCGGCAGCTGGGTGAGCGCCTACAACCCCGTCTACTACTACGTGGTCGGCTGGCCGACGCTCTTCCTCGACGGGTCGAGCGGCGTCTACGGCATGAGGATCGTCGGAGCGCTCCTGGGCTCGCTGTTGATCGCTCTCGCCTTCGTGGCGGCACTGTCGGGCGCGCGGCGCCGATGGCTCCCCCTCGGCCTCGCCTTCCTCGCCACCCCGATGGTGCTCTTCCTCAATGGCTCGGTGAACCCGCAGGCGACGGAGTTCGCCGCGGGCGCCCTCCTTCTCGTGGCGCTCCTCCGGCTGGTCGAACGGTTCGACATCCCGCAGGGACCGGGGCTTTCGCGGAACGCCCTGTGGGTCCTCGTCGTCATCGGGGCGAGCTCCCTGGCGCTCGGTCGCGCGATCGGCCCGCTGTGGGTCGTCCTCGTCGTCGCCGGGGCGCTCACGGTCGCGGGCTGGCGTTCGAGCGTGGCGATCTTCCGCACGCGGGCGAGCTATCTCCCGATGGGAGTCATCGCGGTCGTCGGCGTCGCCGCGCTCGCCTGGACGGCCTTCACGGGGATCTTCGCGAGCCAGGCCGCCGAGTCCGACGCTCCCCTCGTGGGCCAGGGTTTCGTCGCCGGCGCGTGGGCGATGCTGCGACTCACGCCGCGATTCGTGCAAGAGGCCGCCGGCGACTTCGGGTGGCTCGACACCGACCTGCCGACGATGGCGTACGCCGTGTTCTTCGGCGTCCTCACGCTGCTCCTCGTCCTGGCGCTCGTCGCGCCGGCGCGACGGGATCGCATCGCCGTCGCGGGCGCCCTCGGCGCTTCCGTGCTCATACCCGTCGTGGTGCAGGCGGCTCAGGTGAGCCGGACCGGCATCATCTGGCAGGGTCGCTACTCCCTCGTGCTGTACCTCGCGGTCGTCCTGATCGCCGCCTGGGCCCTGTCGCGGAGCGGGGAGCGCATCGACGCGATCTCGACCGGCGTGACCGCCATCGGCGTCTCCTTGCTGGGGCTCTACGGTGTCGCCGCGTTCGTGATCGCCCTGCATCGATACGTCGTCGGGTCGGAGGGCACGGTGGGCCGCATGCTCGCGGCCCCGGACTGGCAGCCGCCCGGCAGCTGGCCGGTGCTCGTCGCGCTCTTCGCCGCGACGATGGCGCTCTTCAGCTGGTGGCTCGTCGCGCTCGCGCGGCGCGCGGCATCGGATCGCTGACGTGCGGATAGCGATCGTCTACGACTGCCTGACGCCGTTCAGCACGGGCGGCGGCGAGCGCGTCTACCGCCGCATGGCGGAGCTCCTCGTCGAGGCCGGTCACGAGGTCGACTACCTGACGCGCGACCAGTGGTCGCCGGGCGCGCATCCCGTCGAGTCGTTCGCCGTGATCCCCGTCTGGCGCGGTGAGATCTACGACGCGGGCGGAGTGCGGCGCACGGCCGCGGCGCTCGCCTTCGCGCGGGCCGTGCGTCGGGAGCTCCGAACCCGAGGCGCGCGATACGACCTCGTCGTAGCGAGCGCCCTCCCTGTGCTCACGCTCCTCGCCGCGCGGCTGGCGCTTCCACGTCGGGTCCCCGTCGTCGGCGATTGGCTCGAGGTCTGGGGCCTGCGCACCTGGCTGCGCTACGCCGGCGTCGCGGGAGCGGCCGGGTGGGTGCTCCAGGCATGCGGAGCCTGGAGCACACGGTTCCACACGGTCAACAGCCCGTTCACGGCTGCCCGACTGCGGCGTGCGCGTGGCTCGCTGCGACCTCTCGTGCTCGAGTTGCTCGACTTCGCCGATCAGCGCCCCCGGCGCCACGCCGCCGAGCCCCCCTACCTGCTCGCGATCGGTCGCCTGATCCCCGACAAGCGGGTCGCCGCGCTCCCGGCCGCTCTGCGGCTGGCCCGGCAGCATCGCCCGGAGCTGCGTCTCGTGGTGGTCGGCGACGGCCCGGAGCGCGCGGCCGTCGAGGCCGCCGCGACCGCTGAGGGCGTGCGGGATGCCGTCGACCTCGTGGGCTTCGTGTCCGCGGAGCGGCTCGACGAGCTCAGGCGCGGGGCCGCCGCGCTCGTGCACCCCTCCCAGCGCGAGGGGTTCGGTCTCGTCGTCGCCGAGGCGTCCGCGAGCGGACTGCCGGTCGTCGTCGTCGACGGCGAGGACAACGCCGCCGTCGCACTCGTCTCCCCGGGCGTCAACGGCGTGATCGCGCCCTCGGTCGCGCCGACCGATCTCTCGGTCGCGATCGGGGCGGTCCTGGATGCCGGCGACGCCCTGCGGGCCACGGCTCAGGCGTGGTACGCGCGCGAGTCGCGCGAGCGCACGTTGGCCCGGTCAGTCGACGGGCTCCTCCGGCTCGTGGCGCGCGGCGGCTAGCAGCACCGCGCGGGTCGTCTCGGCGACGCGATCCCAGGAGAATCCGGCGGCGCGCAGCCGCCCTGCCTCACCGCGCTCGACTCGCTGCTGGTCGTCGTCGAGGAGGGCGAGGAGGGCAGCCGCCATCCCCGGCGCGTCGTCCGGGTCGACGTAGACGGCGGCATCGCCCCCGACCTCGCGCAGGACGGGGAGGTCGGAGCAGACGACGGGCTTGCCGCGGACCATCGCTTCGAGCACCGGAAGGCCGAAGCCCTCGAACCGGGTCGGCAGGGCGACGACGGCCGCCCGCGCGTACGCCTGCTCGAGCTCGGCGTGCGAGAGCCAGCCGTGGATCGTGATCTCGTCGCTCACCCCGAGCTCGCGGGCGAGCGACGGGAGCGGATCGCCGGGACGTCCGCCGGTGACCTCGAGCCGGGGCCGCAGGGCTGTCGGGATCTGCGCGAGCGCCCGGACCAGGAGCTGCACGTTCTTGTGCGGCATGCGGTTCCCGGGCGCGAAGACGACCCGGTCGGAGGGGCCTTGGGTCGGCGCGGTCGACGGGGTCGAGCTCGCGAGCGGAGTGACCGTCACGCGGTCCCCCCGGATGCCGAGCACCGTCTCGATGTCCCGCGCCGACGCCTCGCTGTCGGTCAGGATGGCGCGCGCGTTGCGCGCGGCGCCCGCCGTCATCCATCGGAGCAGACCGCCGGTCGCGCGGGTCGCGACCCACTCGGGATGCAGGAACGGCAGGAGGTCGTGCAGGGTCAGCACCACGGGGACGGAGGACCGCACGGGCCCGAGGTTGGCGGGGGCGTGCACGACGTCGGCCCGTTCGCGCCGCGCGACGCGGTCGACGACGAAGAGCTCACCGAGCGCCCAGCGCGCCCGGTTCCGGCCGCTGATCCCCGAGTCGATCAGCCGTCCGGGAAACCACGGCGCACCGTGCTCGATCAGTTCGGTCGAGGCGAATCCGATCCACTCGACGCCGGCCTCCTCGGTGAGCCGACTGTAGATCTCACGGGCGTAGGTCTCCGTGCCTCCGCGGCTTCCGGAGTAATAGAGGAAATCGACGAGGACACGGGTCATCGGGGTGGCTCCACGGGGTCGGTGAGGGGGACACGAGTGCTGCGGCGCGCGATCTCGCAGGTCGCCGCGAGCACCAGCTCGCCGAGCGTCAGGGCGGCGAACACGATCCAGAGCTGGCCGAACACCGTCGACGCGGTCGCGAGCGCGAACGTGAAGGCCGCGGCCGAGCCGCGCAGCACCGTGACGAGGCGAGCACGGCCGGCACGTCGGAGGGCGGCGAACGGGATGGCGGAAAAGAGAGCCGCGACGCGCCAGGCCGCGGCGAACAGGAGGGGCAGGGCGGTGCCGCCGAGCGTCCAGGTCTCACCGAAGAAGAGACCGAGCAACCCGGTGAGCTCGGCGACGGCGATCGCGACGGCCCCGCCCGCGAGTGCGAAGACGGTCACGGCGATGTCGAGCGTTCCGTGCGCCCGCAGGAGCCGGGAGCGAAGGAAGTTGAGGGGGATCGCGAGGAGTCCGGACACGGTCGACACCGCGGCGAACAACGTCGAGGCGAACGGGCCGAGAAGAGCGAGCAGGCTCGCGTTGAGCAGCGGAGCGGCGATCCCGGTGAGCGCCACGTCGAGCAGGACCCAGCGCCGGATGGTCGGGTCGGGCGGCGGGGCGCTCGCCGGGAACCCCCAGCTGCGCACGACGATCGCGACGAGGACGCCGGCCGCGAGCACCGCGAATCCTCCCGCGATCCCGAGGATGCCGAGGAGGACGCCGAGCGCCGCGCCGGTCCCTACGGCGAGGGCCGCCATCGTCTCGCGACGCACGCGCTCTTCGACCACCGAGACGCCACGACCGACTTCGAGCGCACCGAGCACGAGCGGCAGGGCCGCGACCGCGAACCACACCGACAGCGGGGCCAGGGCGAGTGCGACGGTCGCCACCCCGCCGCTCACGAGGAGCCACGGGGGCGTTGCGACCGTGCGCGACCGGTCGGTACTCAGACGCGCCTCGACGGTCGCGCCGAAGACGAGCTGCCCGAGGAACGTCGCGGCGGTGATCGCGAGAGCGAGGATGCCCTGCTCGGATACGGGGAACGTGTGGGCGGAGAGCGAGAGCACCGCGGCCGGCACGATCGCGAGCGAAGCCCCGCTTACGAGGGAGAGTCCGGCGGACAATCCGTGCCGCCACCGGGCGGTCGGCGCGGCCGTCATGCTCACCTCCCCAGCTTCCCACGCCCGTCGGCCCGTGCGACTCGGGCTAGGATCGGACAGCCCGTCGCCCCGTTTGGAAGTCCCTGCGCCCATGCCCCCGGCCCCTCCCGTCGAACTCACCATCCTCATGCCTTGTCTCGACGAGGCGGAGACGCTCGCGGTGTGCATCGACAAGGCGATGGGCTACCTGGAGCGCACGGGGATCTCCGGCGAGGTGCTGATCGCCGACAACGGCAGCACGGACGGGTCGCAGCAGATCGCCCGCGATCACGGCGCGCGCGTCGTCGACATCCCGGTCCGCGGCTACGGTGCCGCTCTCATCGGGGGCATCGAGGCCGCTCAGGGCACCTACGTCATCATGGGCGACGCCGACGACAGCTACGACTTCCTCGCGCTGGACCCGTTCGTCGAGCGCCTTCGCGCCGGCGACGAGCTCGTCATGGGCAATCGGTTCCGCGGGGGGATCGCCCCCGGTGCCATGCCACCTCTGCACAAGTACCTCGGCAATCCGGTGCTCTCGTGGATCGGGCGCACCTTCTTCAAGTCGCCCATCCGCGACTTCCACTGCGGCCTCCGCGGCTTCAACCGGGAGTCGATGCGCGGGCTGGCGCTGCAGACGACGGGCATGGAGTTCGCGAGCGAGATGGTCGTGAAGGCGTCGCTCGGCGGTCTGCGCATCAGCGAGGTGCCCACGACTCTCAAGAAGGACGGTCGATCGCGGCCGCCGCACCTGCGGTCGTGGCGGGACGGCTGGCGCCACCTCAAGTTCCTCCTCGTCTTCAGCCCGCGGTGGCTCTTCCTGATCCCGGGCGCGATCGCGTTCTTCCTGGGGCTGCTCGGCACGGTGTTCCTGGCGCTCGGCCCCCTCGTCATCGGCGACATCGGCTTCGACGTCGCGACGCAGATCTACCTCGCGGCTCTGACCGCGGTCGGCTATCAGGCGATCCTGTTCGCGATCCTGACCAAGATCTACGCGCAACACGAGGGATTCCGCATCCCGCGCAGCCGCAACTTCGACCGCCTCCAGAAGCGCATCAGCCTCGAGAGCGGCGCCCTCGTCGGCGTCGCCCTCTTCCTCGCCGGACTCGTCATCGGGATCGTCCAGTTGGCGAGTTGGGCGGCGACCGGCTTCGGCCCGCTCGACGGCGCCGACACGCTGCGGGCAGCCGTTCCCGCCGCGCTGCTCATGATCCTCGGATCGCAGACGGTCATGGCCGGCATGTTCCTCGGCGTCCTCGCGGTGCCGATCAAGCGCGGATGACGACCCCGTCGATCGGCGTCGTCGTGGCCACGCGCGACGGGCGGCGCTTCATCGGCGAGCAGCTCGGCAGCATCCTCGCCGGGGTGCGCCCGCCCGATCGGGTCATCGTCACCGACGACGATTCCGGCGACGAGACGGTCGCGCTGGCCCGCGACCTCCTGCAGGAGTCGGGCGTTGCCCACGAGATCGTCGTGAACCGCCCGGCGCTCGGCGTCGCGGGCAACGTCGCGAATGCCGTCGCGCGTCTCGACACCGACGTCGTCGTGCTGTCGGATCAGGACGACCGTTGGCACCGCGACCGACTGGCAGCGGTCGCTGAGCGCTTCGCCGATCCCGAGGTCGTGCTCGCGCACGGCGACGCCGACCTCGTCGATGCCGACGGCAACCCCCTCGGTGGCACGCTCTTCGGTCGGCTGGAAGTCTCCCGGGCCGAGCTGCGGGGGATCGCCGAGGGCCGCGCGTACGACGTCTACCTCCGGCGAAACCTCGCGACGGGCGCGACCATGGCCGTGCGCCGGGCGGCCATCGCCGACGCCCTCCACGTCCCCGAGGGGTGGGTCCACGACGAGTGGTTCGCGATCGTCGCCGCGACCCGGGGCCGAGTCGTCGTCGAGACCGCGCCGCTCATCGACTACCGGCTGCACGGCGCCAACCAGATCGGGGCCGCCGAGCCGACGCTCGCGCGCAAGGTCCGGCGGGTGCTCAGCGCCGACGCCGAGCGCCTCCCGCGGCTCGCCACGCGATTCGAGGCGCTCACCGCGTTCCTCGAGGCGACCGGAGCGAGCCCGGGGCACCTCGCGGCGGCACGCGCGAAGGCCGCCTTCGAGGCGCGCCGGGCGGCGCTGCCCCGGGTCCGCGTCGCACGCGCCGGGGGCGTGCTGCACGGGCTCCGTCGCGGCGACTACGCGCGCTTCGCGAGTCGGGGCCGACTCGACGCCGTTCGAGACCTGCTCCAGCCTCGCTGACGGGACGCTAGGGCCGAGGCTCTGTCGTGCCGAGGTCCCGCGGCGCCAGGGCGTTTCGCCAGCTGAGTTCGCCCGAGGCTTTGACGGCGCAGATGACGAAGAGCAGCCACCCGGCTTCCGTGAGGATCGAGCTCTCGGCCACCGAGACGACGATGAGCGCGACCAGCACGAGCGCCGGCCAGGTGTGGACCACGCTCCTCCGCCTTCCCGCGAGCAGCCAGGATCGCGTGAAAGCGAGTCCGAGGAGGGCCAGGAAGAGCACCACGCCGACCGCGCCGACCTGTAGCCACAGGTCGACCAGGGCGTTGAGCGCGGAGTCGTGCGGCCGCCCGTCGGTGGGCGTCAGCACCGAGTAGGGCAGCACCGTGGGGTTCCAGATGCCGACCCAGCCCCATCCCTCGATGCCGTGCCGCGGCACGAAGTCGAGCACGTGCTGCCACAGCTCGAGTCGGAACTGCAGCTCGCCGGTCGCGTTGAAGAGCGCGATGATCGGTGCACGGAACGCCCACGCGAGGGCCGCGCCGAGGGCCAGCAGCACGAGCACGATGTACTGCGCGATCTGTCGGCGCTCGGGGCGCAGCCGCCGGATGCCGTAGAGCACGCCGAACGCGCCCGACAGTACGACGGCGACCATGGCGACGACCGGCGAACGGGTGAAGACCATGATCCCCACCGCCAGCACGACCGACGCGATCGCGGTGCGGCGCTGGACGGTCCGCGTGCGCCACTCGAGCGCGAAGGTCGCGGCGCCGATCGCGGCGAGCAGGCCGAGCTGGTTGCGATCGCTCACCAGGCCCGAGATCGGGCCTCCGTCGCCGAGCTCGGCATGGATGTTGAGCGCCTCGAGGGGGGCTTCGAAGACGAGTCCGGACAGCACTTCCAGGGCGAACGAGACGACGAGGACGGCTCGCAGGACGTCGCCCAGGCTGCGGATGATCTGGATGGTGTCGCGGGAGAGTCCGATGAAGACCCCGACGAACGTCACGAGCAGGAGGTAGCCCACCGACGTGAAGGCGACGCGCGTGTAGTCGGTCCAGAAGACCGAGATCGTGATCCAGCCGAGGTAGACGACGAGGCTCACCGGGAGCACGGCCCAGTGCCACTCGAACTCGTCGCGGCGGGCAACGAGCGACGCGCCGAGGAGCACGCAGAGGGTGATGAGCGCGGCGATGTAGCCCGGCCATCCCGCGACCTGCTGGACCGCGAACGCCACGACGACGAGGCCGGCACCCGCCGTGGTGAGCGCGGCCGTCGTACGCGGCTCGCGAAGCAGCTCCGCGACGCCGCCGATCACGGCGGGCTCCAGCGGTTCGTCGCGGTGCGGATGCCGCAGACGACGAAGAGGGCCCACCCGATCTCGATGAGGAGGCGGCTCTCGGCGAGACTCTGGACGAGGAGGGCGCAGGTGAGCAGGAGCGGCAGGAGGGCATCGGTGCGCGGTCCGTCGAGCGCGTAGACCCAGGAGCGCGCGAGCGTCGTCAGCGCGAAGAGCCCCACCGCGACGAGCCCGACCGCGCCGAGCTGGAGGAACACGTCGAGCCACGCGTTGTGTGCCTGGAGGTAGGTGACGCCGCGGATCACCGCGAGGTCGTCGAACGGTTCCACCCATGGCGCCCAGTAGGAGATCCACCCCCACCCCTCGAGCGGGCGCTGCACCGCGAGGTCGATCACGGCCGACCAGATGTCGAGTCGGTTGGTGAGATCGCTGCTCTTGCCCGCCCACGCGAGCAGGGGCGCGCGGAAGATCACGGCGAGAAGGCCGCCCGTCAGGACGAGCGCGAGAAGCCCCACGCCGAGGAGGAGCCGTCCGCGGCCGGAGGAGCGTCTCGTGGCCCACGCCGCGGCGCCGACGACCGCCGTGACGGCCGCCGCGATCAGGATCGTGGTCGACCGGGTGAGCCCGAGCGCGAGAACGGCCATGAGGGACCAGGCGACGAATGCCGACCACGACTCCCGCCGGCCGATCGCGCGCACGAGCCCGGCGATGAGCGCGAGCAGCGCGACCATGGCGAGGAGGTTGGCGTTGCCGACGATGCCCTGGATCCGCCCCCCTTCGAAGAGCAGGTCGCGCGACCAGTAGAACGCCCGGGGGATGGACTCGAGGTGGGAGTAGTCGACGAAGAAGGGCAGGAGCGGGCGGCGGAGGAACACCGCCACCACGAATTCGAACAGGAAGGAGAGGACGAGCACGGATCGCAGCGCCCAGGCGAGAGCGTCGACGAGGTCGCGGCCGTCCAGGCACGTTGCGAGAAAGACGGCGAAGAGGGTCGTGGCGAGGGTCGTGAGCACCCCGAGCGCGCTCGCCGCGGGATAGGCCGACCACGCGATCGACAGCGTCATGACGGCGATCGTCACGAGGAGCATCGGAGGCAGGCGGCGCGCCGCCGCGCGGCTGTGGACGAGTTCGACGATCACGAGGACGAGGAGAGCCCCGGCGATGGCCCCCCAGCCCCACCACGAGAGGAGGTAGCGCCAGAAGTCCCCCGCGGCGAGCGTGAAGATCCCCGCGACGGCGAGCCACCGGCGGTATGCGGCCCTCCGTTCCAGGACGGGGGTGGGCTCACGGCGCATTCCCTCAGGCTATCCGCCCCTAAGCTCGGATCCCGTGGCGAAGCGAGCACTCATTACGGGGATCACCGGGCAGGACGGTGGTCACCTCGCACCCCTGCTGCACGACAAGGGCTACGAGGTCTTCGGCGTCATCCGCGGTCAGAACAACCCCAAGAAGCAGGCGGTGCTCGACGAGTTCCCGTTCGTGACCCTGATCGAAGCCGACCTGCTCGACCCGGGCTCGATCGTGCGTGCCGTCGAGCAGGCCGATCCCGACGAGTTCTACAACCTCGGGGCCATCAGCCACGTCGGCTACTCGTTCACCAACCCGGCGCTCACCCTGCAGGCGACCGCGGGGGGCGTGCTCACGTGCCTCGAGGCGATCCGGCTGACGGGCCGCGCCGAGAAGACGCGCTTCTACCAGGCGAGCACCTCGGAGATGTTCGGCGGCCTCGACTACAACAGGCCCGGCGAGGGCTACGACGAGCACTCCCTCTTCCACCCGCGCAGCCCCTACGGCGTCGCGAAGCTCTACGCGCACTGGATCACGAAGAACTACCGCGAGAGCTATGGGATGTTCGCCTCGAGCGGCATCCTGTTCAACCACGAGGGTGAGCGGCGCGGACCGGAGTTCGTGACGCGGAAGATCACGCAGGGCGTCGCGCGCATCAAGCTCGGGCTTCAGGAGACGATCCAACTCGGCGACCTGTGGCCCAAGCGCGACTGGGGCTACGCGGGCGACTACGTGCGCGGGATGTGGCAGATGCTTCAGCACGACGTCCCCGACGACTTCGTGCTCGCGACGGGAGAGACGCACTCGATCGAGGAGTTCCTCACCCTCGCCTTCCGGGAGATCGGGGTGGAGGACTGGTCGCCCTACGTCGAACGGAACGAGGCGTACACCCGGCCCGCCGAGGTCGACATCCTCCTCGGGAACCCTCGGAAGGCGGAGACCGAACTCGGATGGCGGCGTGAGGTCGACTTCCCCGGACTCGTGCGTCTCATGGTCGAACACGACCTGCGCCTGCTCTCGTGAGCGGGGTCCGCGCCGGGGGGCGCGTCCTCGTCTCGGGCGCGAGCGGATTCGTCGGGGGTCACGCGGTGCGGCTGCTCGCCGACGCCGGTTACGAGGTCGTCCCGCTCCGCACGAGCGACTACGACCTCACGCTCGGCTGGCCGTCGCTCGAGGGCGTGGACGGCATCCTCCACCTCGCGGGTCTCGCCGCGGTGGGTCCGAGCTTCGACGACCCGCAACGCTATCTCGACGTCAACTCGTCGATGGTGACCCGGCTCGGCGAGCAGTTGCTCGCGGCCGGTGGGTCGCCGCGCGTCGTGGTCGTGTCGAGCGGCGCCGTCTACCGCTCCTCGTCCCAGCCTCTCGACGAGGAGGCCCCGCTCGACTTCACGTCGCCGTACGTGGTGTCGAAGGTGCTCGTCGAGAATCAGGTGCGCTACTACCGCAACCGCGGGCTCGACGTCGTCGTCGCGCGTCCGTTCAACCACATCGGCCCCGGGCAGGGGCCGGGATTCCTCGTTCCCGATCTCGCCGCGCGGCTCCGCGCCCTGGAACCGGGGGCGACGCTCGCGACGGGCAACCTCGCATCTCGGCGCGACTATACGGATGTGCGGGACGTCGTCGCCGCCTATCGGGCGCTGCTCGAGCTCCCCGCGCCGCAGAACGCCGTCTACAACGTCGCGAGCGGCGTGTCGCGGTCGGGTCTCGAGGTCCTCGAGGCCCTGTGCGCAGCGCTCGGCATCCCGGTTCCGGCGATGGAGCAGACGGACCGGCGCAACCTCGACCCCGACGAGATCGCGGCTTCGGCCGGACGGCTGCGCCGGGAGACGGGCTGGACCCCCGTCATCCCGTTCGAGGAGTCGATCCGCGACTTCCTCGCGGCGAACTGACGCGTCAGACGAACGCGGCCTTGCCCGTGATCGAACGCCCCACGATGAGGGCGTTCATCTCGCGCGTCCCCTCGTAGGAGTAGAGCGCCTCGGCGTCCGCGAAGTGCCGCGCGACGCCGTAGCCGAGCACGATGCCGTTGCCGCCCATCGCCTCGCGCGCCCACGCGACGCTCTCGCGCATCCGGGCCGTCGAGTACGCCTTCGCGAGCGCCGCGTGCTCGTCCTTCTGGGTGCCCTCGTCCTGCATCTGCGAGACGCGGGTGCACATCGCGATCGAGGCGGTGATGTTGCCGAGGATGTTGGAGAGGTGGTTCTGGATGAGCTGGTGCTGCCCGATCGGCTTGCCGAACTGCTCGCGCTCGGCGGCGTAGCGTACGACCGCCTCGTAGGCGCCGACGGCGACGCCGACCGCGGCCCACGCCACCTCCGCCCGGGTGAGGCGCAGCACGGCCGCGGTGTCGCGGAACGAGTCGGCGTGCTGCAGCCGCAGCGACTCGGGAACGCGCACGCCGTCGAGCGTGATGTCGGCGTTCTGCACGGCGCGCAGGGCGATCTTGCCCTCGATCTTGGTGGCCGTGTAGCCGGGGGTCGTGGTCGGCACGATGAAGCCCTTCACCTGGCCGTCGGCGACGTCCTTCGCCCAGATGACGGTGATGTCGCTCCACGTCGCGTTGCCGATCCAGCGCTTCTGGCCGTCGATCACCCATTCGTCGCCCTCGCGGCGGGCCGTGGTGCGCAGGCCCTGCGCCGAGTCGGAGCCGGAGAGCGGCTCGGTGAGGCCGAACGCGCCGATGACCTCGCCCGACTTGAGCTTGGGCAGCCACTCGGCGCGCTGCTCGGGGGAGCCGCAGACGCCGATCGCGCCCATCGCGAGACCGTTCTGCACGCCGACGTAGGTGCCGATGTTGGCGTCGACGCGGCCGAGCTCGAGCGAGACCCAGCCGCGGTAGAGCGCCGAGTTCTCGAAGTCGCTCGTCTCCTCCCACGCCATCCCGAAGATCGGCTGGCGGTGCAGGCCCGGGAGCACCTCGCGCGGGAACTCGGCGCGCTCCCAGTAGCCGTCGATGACAGGGGCGACCTCGGCCTCGAGGAACGCGCGCAGGCCCGCGAGCGCCTCCTGCTGGTGGGCGGGGAGGAGGGTCTCGAATCCGTAGAAGTCGCCGGGCAGGACGGAGAGGGTCATGACCGGAGCCTAGGATCGCTGCGGAGCCCGCACCAAGCCGTTTGGCGCCAACCGCAAGACCCCTCGGAGGATGCCGCCCCGTGTTCGTGGAGATCGCCAACGAGCCGCGCGACTACGCGTGGGGTTCGCCGACGCTCCTGCCGGAGTTCCTCGGCCTCCCGGCGACGGGGGTGCCGCAGGCGGAGCTCTGGTTCGGCACCCACCCGGGGTCGCCGGCGCGCGTCGTGGGTCGCGCGGGCGTCCTGCGCGACGTCGCGGGGGAGCTGCCGTTCCTGCTCAAGCTGCTCGCGGCGGGCGCGCCGCTGTCGCTCCAGACCCACCCGACGACCGAGCAGGCGCGCGCCGGGTTCGCGCGCGAGGAGGCGGCCGGCATCCCGCGGGACGCCCCCCAGCGCACCTACCGCGACCCGTACGCCAAGCCCGAGATGGTCCTCGCCCTGAGCGACGAGTTCCGCGCGCTCAGCGGCTTCCGCCCCGTCACGGCGACGCGGGCCGTTCTCGACGCGGCAGCGCCCGGGCTGCTCCCCGACCTGCTCACGGACGCCGACCTGCCGTCGGTCGTGGAGCGCCTGCTCACGACCGACGTGGCCGCGGAGGTCGCGGCGCTCGTCGCGGTCGCCGCGGACGCGGAGGGCGACTCCTGGGCGACGGCGCGGCTGCTCGCCGGCCACTACCCGGGCGACCCCGGCATCGCCGTCTCGCTCCTGCTGCACACCGTCGTGCTCCGTCGCGGCGAGGCGCTCTACCTCCCGGCGGGCAACATCCACGCCTACCTCGCGGGGCTCGGTGTCGAGCTCATGGGCCCCTCCGACAACGTCCTCCGCGCCGGACTGACCCCCAAGCACGTGGATGTCGCCGAGCTACTCGCCGTGGTCGACTTCACCCCGAACGTCGACCCGCGCCTGGCCCCTGTCGTCGCCGTCGACGGGGTCACCGTCTTCCGGCCCGAGGGGGCGGGCTGGCAGCTCCAACTCGTGTCGGGCTCGACCGTCGCCGTTCCGGGCCCCGCCATCGCGCTCGTGCTCGAGGGGTCGTGGCGCGGCCTGACCCCGGGGCGAGCCGCCTACGTCGCGGATGAGAGTCTCGAGGTCCCGGCCGACGCGCGCGTCGCCGTGGCCTCGGGGGTCTAACCCGCCATCGCCTCCTCGGGGCGGCAGGAGAACGTGCGCCGGTAGGCGGTCGGCGTCGTCTGCAGCACCTTCAGGAAGTGGTGCCGCATGACGGCCGCCGAGCCGAAGCCGGCGAGCCGGGCGATCTCCTCGAGGCCCGCGTCGGTCTGCTCGAGCAGTTGCTGGGCGCGCAGGATGCGCTGGCGGTTGAGCCAGGCGGCGGGCGTCGTGCCGAGGTCGGCGCGGAACCGGCGGGCGAACGTGCGGGCCGACATGAGCGCCTTGCGGGCGAGCTGGTCGACGGTGAGGTCCTGGTCGAGGTTCTGCAGCATCCAGTCGGTGACCTCGGCGAACGAGTCGACGCGGCGCTCCGGCACGGGGGTGGGGATGTACTGCGACTGCCCGCCGTCGCGCTGCGGCGGCACGACCATGCGGCGGGCGATGACGTTGGTCGCGGCGGCGCCGTGCTCGGTGCGCACGATGTGCAGTGCGGCGTCGATGCCCGCCGCGGTGCCGGCGCTCGTGACCACGGTGCCGTCCTGCACGAACAGCACGTCGGGGTCGACCTCGATGCTCGGGTAGCGCCGGGCGAGGCGGTCGGCGTGCATCCAGTGGGTGGTCGCCCGACGGCCGTCGAGGACGCCGGCCTGCGCGAGCACGAAGGCGCCGCTGCACACGCTCATGACCCACGCGCCGCGGGCGACGGCATCCCGCACGACCTGGAGGTAGCGCTCGTCGACGCTCTCGGTGCCGATGAGGTGGGCGGGCACGGCGACGAGGTCGGCGTCGGCGGCGATGGAGAGGTCGTTCTCGACGTGGATGGGGAAGCCGAGGCTCATCGGGACGGGGCCGGGGTCGGCGGTCGCGATCGCGAACTCGAACTCCGGGGCGCCGGTGGCGGAGCGGTCGACGCCGAACACCTCGCACACGACACCGAACTCGAACGGCGCGGTGCCGGGGAGGACGAGACAGACGACCTTGCGCAACATGGCGGCTCCTGGCAGTTATTCGACGAACTACGGCGATCATGCCACTCGTGGCCGGAACGCGCAATTCGTAACGTTCCTGCCATGACCGTTCTCGCCATCCTGATCGCCGTCGCCGTGGTCGCCATCACGGCCACCGTCGTCGCGCTCCTGCGCGACGGCTACCGCCGCATCCCCGCCTGCCGCACCTCTACTCTGGAGCCGTGACTTGGCTCGTGACCGGCGGCGCCGGCTACATCGGCGCCCACGTCGTCCGTGAGTTCCAGGCGGCGGGGATTCCCGTCGTCGTGCTCGACGACCTCTCCAGCGGACACGAGGGGTTCGTGCCGCGCGGCACCCCCTTCGGGCGCGGCTCGATCCTCGACGGCGCGTTCGTCTCCCGCGCGCTCGACGACCACGGCGTCACGGGCGTCGTGCACGTCGCGGGCTTCAAGTACGCGGGCGTCTCGGTGCAGCGACCCCTGCACACCTACGAGCAGAACGTCGACGGCACGACCGTGCTGCTCGCCGCGATGCAGGACCAAGGCGTCGACCGCCTCGTCTTCTCGTCGAGCGCCGCCGTCTACGGAACGCCCGATGTCGACCTCGTGACCGAGGACACCCCGAAGGCCCCCGAGTCGCCCTACGGCGAGACCAAGCTCATCGGGGAGTGGCTGCTGCGCGACCAGGAGATCGCCGCGGGGCTGCGGCACACCTCGCTGCGCTACTTCAACGTCGTCGGATCGGGCGACCCCGCGATCCGCGACACGAGTCCGCACAACCTCTTCCCGCTCGTCTTCGAGGCCCTCGTCGAGGGGCGGCGGCCCCGCATCAACGGCACCGACTACCCGACGCCCGACGGAACGTGCGTGCGCGACTACGTGCACGTGACCGACATCGCGCGCGCCCACGTCGCCGCGGCACGGCGACTGGATGCCGGCGAGCCCCTCGAGCGCGCCTACAACCTGGGCAGTGGATCGGGAGTGAGCGTCGCGCAGATCATGGCGGCGGTCGCGCGCGTCACCGGCATCCCGTTCGAGCCCGAGCTCGCGCCGCGCCGGCCGGGCGACCCGCCGCGCATCGTCGCGAACGGCGACCTCGCGGCGCGCGACCTCGACTGGGCGATGCGGCACACCCTCGACGAGATGGTCGCGAGCGCCTGGGCCGCTCGCCAGGCGGCGTCAACCGACTAGGACGGTTTCGCCTCCTGGGGCGGTCCGGCGCGTCGCGACGCGCCCGGGCGTGTCGGGCGACCTATCATTCCGCGACTTGACGGATGGGGAATCACACCGGTGTAATTAGGCATGCGACCGGCGGGGGGTCGCGAGGATTCGAAGGGGCCGTGCACATGACGAGGAACGAGTACCGTCCTTCCGTTCCGGAGGACTGGTTCGTCGACCCGGTGCGGCTCGGCATCCCCGGCCTGCGTCCGACGGTCGTCGACGACGACAACCCGCTCGCCTGGCAGACCGACGCCCTGTGCGCGCAGACCGACCCCGAGGCGTTCTTCCCCGAGAAGGGCGGCTCCACGCGCGACGCGAAGCGCATCTGCACCACGTGCGAGGTCAAGGCCCAGTGCCTCGAGTACGCGCTGCAGAACGACGAGCGCTTCGGCATCTGGGGCGGGCTCTCCGAGCGCGAGCGTCGTCGCCTGCGTCGCACCCGCACCGCGTAATCCGGCCCGTCACCGCCCGATCGCGCGACCGGGGTCGGTGTTCCCGGGGTGTCCTCCCGTGACCTCACGTCGACCCGCTTAGCCTCGAACACGATGCCCGGGGTGACTGCGATCCTCGTCGCCCGCGAGAGCGGCGACACGGTCGAGCGTGCCCTCGAACGGCAGGTCCGGCCGCCGGACGCCGTCGTGCACGTCGCCGCGGGCGCCTCGCTCGCCCGCGCCGTCGAGTCCCTCCCGCCCGCGCAGCCCGACGAGTGGCTGTGGCTCCTGCCGGGCGACGCCGCCCCCGAGCCCGACGCTCTCGCGCGACTCCTCGCCGCCGTCGAGGTCGCCCCGTCGGTCGTCATCGCCGGTCCCAAGCTCGTCGACCCCGACGACCACGGGATGCTGCGCTCGTTCGGCGAGAGCGTCACCCGCTCCGGGGAGACCGTCGGGCTCGCCGACGACGAGCTCGACCAGTCGCAGCACGACTCCGAGGACGACGTGCTCGGCGTCGTGCTGCCCGGGATGCTCATCCGCCGCTCCATGTGGGAGACCCTCGGCGGGCTGGACCGCGGCCTGCCGACCGTCGACGCCGGCCTCGACCTCTCCATCCGGGCGCGCCTCGCCGGGGGCCGCGTCGTGCGCGTCGCCGGCGCGCGGGTCGCCGCGCCGGAGGGCGCCCAGGACTTCCTGCGCCGCAAGCCGCTGCGTCCCGGAGCGCGGGAGCGCTCGGCCCGGGCCGCCCAGCTGCACCGCCGACTCGTCTACGCCCCCGCCGCGGCCGTGCCGTTCCACTGGCTCTCGCTCCTGCCGTTCGCGATCGGTCGCGCGCTCGCCCTCCTGCTCGGGAAGCGCCCGGGTTCGATCCCGAGCGAGCTCGCGGCCGCGTTCCTCGCCGTGTTCGACGCCTCCGTCCCCGCCGCGCGCGCCGCCATCCGCCGCACCCGGCGCGTCGGCTGGCCCGCGCTCGCCCCCCTGCGCGTGCCGCCCGAGGTGGTGCGCGAG
>Ga0065721_10048870_pt1 | contig 67235 bp, 57 predicted proteins | sample Mesricmetagenome_FD_59108 | JGI IMG/M metagenome (GOLD analysis project Ga0065721, IMG submission 59108) | Mesophilic microbial community from rice straw/compost enrichment Sample: eDNA_1 v2 (version 2) | ecosystem: Engineered > Solid waste > Grass > Composting > Bioreactor | place: USA: Davis... | reverse complement strand
TTGTTCCTGCTGGTACGGAGTTTCTGCTATGGCTTTGCTGCTCAGCGCTTCGTCCGGCTCCCAACGACCTCATGCTTGCCTCCTTCGCTCCAACGAGGCCCAGCCGAGGCGGCGCCGGCCTTTGCTGCGGAAGAAGCAACAGGCAGCCAAGCCGGGCCCTTACGAATGCTCATCGGCGCAGCCTTACCAGAGGTAGCGGACCTGAAACAGGGCGGGTTTGAGGGCTGGCGTGCCTTGGTCCGCTTCCGGGTCCGGCGGCAACTGGTTGCAATGAAGCAGCTGAACTGCGCCGCCCGGCAGGCCGCCCAGCTTGCTCTGGAAGGTAGCAGCTTTGGTCGGGCACAAACAAAAAATCCCTCCCGGAACGCCGGGAGGGATGTATTATTAGCAGTCAGCGATTAACTTATTTTTTCGCTTTCTTTCCGCTTTCTTCGTCTTCAAGCTGCTCCTTCAGTTGTGCAAGCACATCAAGGTCGCCCAGAGTAGATTTCTCTACGGACTCTTTTACCTTCTTCACTGCAGAGGAAGCTGCTTTAGCCTCTTTCTTGCGGTTGTTGAATTCTTCCATCCGTGCTTCCGCCCGTTGATCTTCCCAGATGCGGGAGTGCGAGATTACCACACGTTTGTTGTCTTTGTTGAATTCAATAATTTTGAAGTCAGTGGTTTCGTCCAGCTTCAGGACGCTTCCATCTTCTTTTACGCTGTGTTTGGCCGGGCAGAACCCTTCCACGCCGTACGGCAGCGCTACGATGTTGCCTTTTTCGCCGACTTTGATCACTGTTCCTTGGTGAATGGAATCCAAAGTGAAGATCGTTTCAAACGTATCCCACGGATTTTCTTCCAGTTGCTTATGTCCAAGGCTCAGTTTGCGGTTTTCTTCGTCAACCTCCAATACGACAACTTCCAGTTCTTCACCTACTTTGGTGAATTCGTTGGGGTGATTGATTTTCTTTGACCAGGAAAGATCTGAGATGTGGATCAAACCGTCGATGCCTTCTTCCAGTTCTACAAACACACCGAAGTTGGTCATGTTCTTGACTATGGCTTTTTGTCTTGAACCGATCGGATAGCGGTCGGCAATGTTCTTCCAGGGATCCGGCGTCAATTGCTTGATACCAAGGCTCATCTTGCGTTCTTCGCGATCAAGCGTCAGGATAACTGCTTCCACTTCGTCACCTACCTTCAGGAATTCCTGAGGGCTACGTAGGTTTTGCGACCACGACATTTCCGATACGTGGATCAAACCTTCCACACCCGGAGTGATTTCCAGGAATGCGCCATAGTCGGCAACGGTTACGATCTTTCCTTTTACCTTGGAGCCTACTTCCAGTGCCGTATCCAGGGATTCCCAAGGATGCTCTGTCAGTTGCTTCAAGCCAAGCGCGATACGTTTCTTCTCGTCGTCGAAGTCAAGTACAACCACATTGACGGTTTGGTCGAGCTGAAGGACTTCCCTCGGGTGCTCGATGCGTCCCCATGAAATGTCGGTAATGTGCAGCAGGCCGTCTACGCCGCCCAGGTCGATGAACACACCGAAATCAGTGATGTTTTTGACCGTACCTTCCAGTACCTGGCCTTTCTCGAGTTTGGAGACGATTTCTGATTTCTGGTTTTCCAGATCGTCTTCAATGAGTACTTTATGCGATACAACGACATTCTTGAATTCGTGGTTGATTTTTACCACTTTGAATTCCATCGTTTTACCTACATATATATCGTAGTCGCGTATAGGCTTGATGTCAATCTGTGATCCCGGCAGGAACGCTTCCACACCCTTGATATCAACGATGAGACCGCCCTTGGTCCGGCTTTTCACATAACCGGTTATAATGGTGTCATTTTCAAGCGCTTCATTAATTTCCTCCCAAGATTTCTGAGTCTTGGCGCGTTTCCGGGAAAGTACCAACTGTCCGTTGGCATCTTCCTGTGATTCAACGAATACGTCAACCACGTCGCCGACCTTCAGATCTGGAGTGTCGCGGAATTCAGAAAGGGATACCAAACCGTCCGACTTGAAACCGATGTTCAGCACCACGTCTTTGTTGTTGATGGAAACCACTGTTCCCTGTACGATTTCACCCTTGTTTACAGAGTTGAACGTACCGGCATAAAGGCTTTCCAATTTAGAGCGTTCTTCGTCGCTGTAGTTGCCGAAACCTTTCTCATCCTTTTCCCAGTCAAAATCATTGTCCGGGGTGCTCCAAGTGTTGGATTTGATTTCGTCAATGAACGTCGAGTCGGCTTCCGATTCGATGTTTTCTTTCTCCTTTACCAAGGTGTCCTCGGCATCATGGAGTTCAGCTTTTTTTGCTGCAAGTTCCTTTTCTGCTTCTTGTTTTTTTGCCATTAATTCATTTTTCTCCTTTTTCCCAATTTTTATCGGGACTGCAAAGGTACGAAAAACTTTTATTTTTAGGCAGTTATTCTTTTTATTTTATTTATTTTTTAACGCCGGGCGCTGTCGCTTCCGACCGTGTTGAGGCCCCGGATTCTGCTTAGAAAAGATTTTTGGCATCAAGTTGGCATATCGTGGTGTAAATAACAAAGGAGACACTATGAAACGATTGTCAGTATATGCAGGGATTCTAGTTACTGCTACGGCGATATTGTCGCAGGGATGCGTAAGCAATAAAAAATACCGATCGCTGCAAACTAGCTATGATGAGATGCGCAACAAGCATCAGGAATTGGACAAACGCTATCAGGACGCTCAGCAACAGCTTTCTTCAGCAGACACCCGTGTGAGCAGTCTGGAAGACCAGATTGCTTCCGAGCGCGCAAATGTCAAGGCGTTGCAGGATGCGTTGGATAAATGTCTTGCGTCGTCCAGTCAGGGCAATGTGAATATTTCGAAGTTGGTTGACGAGATCAATGCTTCGAACCGTTACATCCAGCACCTTGTCAATACCAAGAACAAAAGCGATTCACTTAATCTGGTGCTGACCAACCGGCTTACCCGTTCGCTGAGCCGCGAAGAGATGCGGGATGTGGATGTGCAGGTCCTTAAAGGTGTAGTGTATATTTCACTTTCCGACAACATGCTGTATAAATCCGGAAGCTACGAGATTTCGGAAAAGGCAGGGGAGACCCTGAGCAAGATCGCTAAGATCATTATGGACTATAAAGACTATGATGTGCTGGTGGAGGGTAATACCGACAACGTTCCCATTTCACAACCGAATATCCGGAACAACTGGGATCTAAGTGCACTGCGCGGTTCTTCAGTAGTACAGGCGCTGCAGGATGACTATGGTGTAGACCCGCGCCGTCTTACAGCGGCAGGGCGTGGCGAATACAATACCATTGCCAGCAATGATACCGAAAGCGGCCGGGCGCGCAACCGGCGTACACAAATTATCATCACGCCGAAACTCGACCAGTTCATGGAGTTGATTGATAAAGCGCCGGAGGGCAGCGGCGAACAGGACAGCACCGAAATGCGTGCCGATACGCTGCAATAAGGTGCAATCATCCGACCGATAGCTGTGAGTAGGACGATTTATAACCGTTTTCCCGGGCAATTGCTTCCAGGATGGTTTTCACAAGCGTTGTTTCCGTGAATGGTTTTTCAATAAAGCCATCGAACGAGGCGTCGGCGGTTTGTTCTTCGGCATAGCGCAGGGTAGAGGTGTCGGCTGAGATGGCTAACACCTTTACTTTTTTGAACCGTACATCAGCGCGTATCCTTTCCAGCAGTTGTACTCCGCTCATTCCAGGCATATTGATATCGGTGATGACAAGGTCGACGGGATGATTTTCCAGGATTGAAAGCGCAGCCGTACCTTCGTTTGCGACGTGCGTGTTGCCGAACCCTTTAAAGAATTGCTTCATAAAAAGAATATTGATCGGGTTGTCATCCACTACCAACAAACGGAGATCGGGGGGCAAGTCTGCTAAGCGGGCCTCTCGCTGTTCCCGGTCTTCCATTTTGCTGCCTGAAAATGGAATAGTTGCGAAAAATATGGATCCCTTTCCCGGCCGGCTTTTTAAACCGACATGACCGCCGAGTTCTTCAACCATGATTTTCGTAATATATAACCCCAGTCCAATTCCACCTGAATTCGGAGCAGCGGTGAAGTATTTCCGGAAGACCTGTTCTTTGTCCTGTTCTCTGATCCCCATCCCGGTGTCCTCCACCTCAACGTGCAAATACGATGTGTCTTTAGTGACTGACACGGAAGAGCGGAAGATAATCTCTCCCTTCTGCGTATATTTGATTGCGTTGCTCAGAAAATTCGAAGCAACTTGCTTAATGCGGAATTCATTGCTCAGTAACGTAAGACGGCCGTCAATTTCAATTTCGGTGCGAAGCCTGAGATTTTTCAATTCAGCCTGGTTTTTATGGAGCGCGACCACATCTTCAAACGATTTACGGGGAGAGAAATACTCCAGTGAAATATCACCTTTGTTTGAAGCTTCCAGTTTACTGAGATTCAGGATATCGGTAATGGTATTGCTGACCACATTGATACTGTAGTACACTGAATCAACCAGTTTTTCATCGACGTTGGTTGATTTAGACCTCGACTTGAAAAGGTCTACGATGCCAAGCAGGGAGTTTAGCGGCGTGCGGATTTCATGGCTGATACCAGCCAGGACACTTGTCTTCTCTTCGGCCAGGTTAGCAGCATAGTCCTTTTCCTGGCGGAGCCTTCGCTCATAAGAGGTGGCGTAGATTTGGTAGTAGACCAAGGCTACAATCATGATAAACATAAGGACCAGCGCAGATATGAGCTGCTTGCCAAAAACGTCGACATTCCGCCGATAGCGTGTAAAATCGGTCTGTTCCGCGCGCCGCAAGAGATCCACATCAAGCGCTTTGATCGCTTCTACGCTCCTTTTAAGATCATCCAACAATTCGAAATTGACGTTGATCAGCTGCCTTTCCTTGCCCTTGAGTTGCAGAAACGCATTGCGGATATGGCCGGTGTTGTCTGCGTTCAAGCGGTGCCCGGCATCCACACGCTGCTTCACTATGGCAACTTTTTCGACGTCCAATTGCTGCTGTTCTTTGGCTATGATAATGGTGTCGTCCTTTGCACTGAATATGCGTTTGAGAAGGCCAGGTTTTTTCCGGACAATGGTGTCGGTGATCACTGTTTTCGCTGTATCTACAGTGGCCTGCCGGATGGTCGGTCCGGCGTAGGTGTAACGGACCGGTGCAGGCCCGTGCTTCAAGACGCTCAGCGAGTCGCTGGCATGGAGCACCAAAGAATCCAGCCGCCTTTTCAGTGTGGCAAATTCCTGGGAAACTTTTTGGCGGTCGCCTATTTTTACAGCCGGATGGTTGAGCGCAAAATCACCTGCCAGGCTTGCAATCATAGTATCTACCAACCCTTTTAGATTGTGCAGTTTGGCCAGGTATGAAGAATACGTGACGCTATCGAAGTCCAACGTATATAGCCGGAATGTATTTTCAACGTCGCTGAACGTGGAAAACAAGTCATTGAGGTTCTCTGCGTCCGTTTCCCGGATATTATAAGCTTTTATCAGTCGATTTTCCAGTACGCGATACTGGCGGTACTGATAAAAGAAAATGGCCGCAATGACAACAAAAAGGGCAGCGAAACAGCAGAGCAGCGCTATTCTGACGACAGGCGTGTTTTTTTCATTCTTTTTCATCTGGTCCGTTAAGGTTATCGGCTGCGGATGGCCTCTTTGTCGGAGGCCGTTTCTTGTGATTTTTTAAAAGAATTGAATGCTCTCGGTTTGACAATTTTGATGCTCTGTTTAGAAAGTGCGATGCTCGCGTTCAATTCAAACCCCACCAGCAAAATCAATGAGTTAAGGTAAATCCAGATCATGATGACGATCAATGTCCCGATGGAACCGTAGAGCTTATTATAGGCATTGAAATTATTGATATAAAAGGCAAAACCGGAAAAAGTAAGAATAGCGAGAATAGTCGCCAACATGGCCCCGGGGCTGAATAGTTTCCACCTTCTCGAAGACGCGGGACCGAACTTATAAAGGATGCTGACCGCAAAAAAATAAATCCCGAAGAGGATAAGCCACCGCGCTGCGGCAATGACAAAACCCCAAAATGCGGCGTTGATGGTGATGTTTTCCTTCAGATACCCTACTACGTATCCGGCGGCGGTGAAGATGGTCATGCCCATGGTCAAGGCAATGATAATCATCAAGGTGAGGCCGATGGCCACCAGCCGCTGATGCCCCCACGTACGGCTTTCGGCTATCAGTGAGGCTTTGTTGAACGCCAGCATCAGTGAACTCACTCCATTTGTGGCAAAGAACGTTGCCAGGATAAAACCGACAGAAAGGAGTCCGCTGTTCTGGTTCTTTACGATGTCTTCCAAAGTAGATTCGACGGTGAGGTATGCGTTTTCAGGCATGATTACCCTGGTGAATTCAAGCAGCTGCTCCTGGAAATTGTCAATGGGGATATATGGAATCAACGTGAACAGAAAAATAATTCCCGGGAAAATAGCCAGCATGAAGTTATAAGCCAGGGAAGAGGCTTTATTAAGAATGGACTCACGTGCGATCTCCTGAAAAAAGAATGTTGCCACGGTGTAGAGCGGAAGGGAACCGAACCCTGGCAGCACCACGGACTTGGTCCATTCAATGAATAACCAGTATGGTTTCAATCTCAGTAAGGTACGATGTGCCCAGTTCATCGTTATGTAAAATATGTTTGTAATCGCTCCAGGAAATCGCGGGGAGCCAGGCATGGCTTGTTACGCTTCATGTCGACAAACACCAGTACGGTGTCCCCCGTATTGATCAATTCCCCTTCTTGGTTAAACAATTCGTATTCAAAACGGATTTTGACAGCGGGTTTTTCACGAAGATGCACCCTTACCGTGAGTTCCTGATCGTATCTGGCGGGTTTGAAAAAGCGTGAGTGAAGCTCCATCACGGGCAGTATGATACCTCGGTCCTCCAGCGCCTTATAGGAAAAACCCAGGCTGCGGAACAGCTCCACCCGGCCCACTTCGTAATAAGTGGCATAGTTGCCATAATAGACATATCCCATTTGGTCCGTTTCGGCATAACGGACCCTTACCTTTGTTTCAAACGTGTACATTACCGCATTATCTTTCGTTCATTGAGTGCTTGCTGGAACTTGCGGGCATTCCGGTTGTGCTCTGCCTGCGTCACCGCAAAATTATGGTAGCCTGAGAAATCGTGCTTAGCTACCATATAGAGGTAATCATGCTGTTGGGCGTTCAACACGGCCTCAATGGATGCAATGCTCGGCATCATGATCGGCCCGGGGGGCAGTCCCCGGTAGAGGTAAGTATTGTACGGGGAATCCGTCCGGAGATGCCGGTAAAGCACCCGCCGGATGGTAAAATCCTTGTTGGCAAAAATGACGGTAGGATCCGCCTGCAGCAGCATACCTTTCCGTAACCGGTTCAGGTAGAGGCCGGCGATCGTCGGCATCTCATCCACATGCAGCGCTTCTCCTTTAACGATGGAGGCAAGCACGCTCACTTCCTGGGGGGTAAGGTTGAGCTTCTCCGCTTTCTGCCTACGCTCTTCATTCCAGAACTTTTGATATTCCTGGTGCATCCGCTCAGCAAATCGGTCAACCGGCGTATTCCAGTAAAACTCGTAGGTGTTTGGAATGAACATGCTGAAAAAATTCTCCATGTCGAATCCGTATTTAGCAGCAAGACTGTCGTTATTCAGCATGGAGACAAATGCGATGGAGTCAGGTTCAAGCTGGCCGGCCAGCACACCTGCTAAATTTTCTTTGAGTCTTACGTTATCGAAGCGGAGCTGCACGGGTTCCTGCAGACCGCCGCCCAGTTTGTTGATCAATGTCCGGTTGTTCATGCCGGGTTCAAGTTTGTATTTTCCAGGCTTTACACGGGCGGGATATTCCATTTTCTCAGCTGCCCAACGGAAAGACGCTGTGTCTTCAACGATATGCAATTCACCGATGCTGCTCATAAGGTCCTCAAAGTCCCAATGCGAGTATACATAGAGGTATTCTTCTTCAGCGGAGACATTCGGTGCAAAGAAACCCTTGTAATATCGGTAAGCGACAACGCCGCCCACAACCAAAATAACCGCCGCGACGATCAATAATATCCTGTAGTTACTTTTTTTTCGTGTTTTCATTACATGCCTCCCGTTATTGATTCGTCAGCGCAATGTTCACCGGAGAACCTATGCTTACCTCGGGATCTTCCGGTGTAGGGGTCTGCGATACGACAACGGCTGTGAGGCTATCGGTCACCGCGCCCATATAATTGACCGTGCCTAATGTCAGGGATGCACCCTGCAGCGCGAAGCGCACCTCGTCCAGGGTAAGCCCTGTGAGATCGGGTACCTGTACCTCGTTGGCGCCCCGGCCATCACCCAGGACCAGATCGATGGTTGAGCCTTTCGGTATTGGGCGGCCGGCGTTGAGTTTTTCGCCGCCAAACTTAACGTCAAGGACGACGTCCCGGGCAATATCGGGAATATAAGTGGTGTCTCCCAGCTTAAGACCATAGCTGTTAAGAATAGCGCGGGCCTCCACGAACGTTTTTTCCACTAGGTCAGGGAAAGCCACTTCCGGCGCCACGCGGGTGATAATGGTCAGGTATAGTGTACGGCTTTTCTTTACCTTCGTATCCGGGTCAGGGTCCTGCTCAATCACCAGTCCCGGTTTGGCATCCACCTGATATACTGAATCCAGCTCATATCCGAAACCTTGCGCTTCAAGTTTTTCAATCGCATCATCGATCACCAACCCTTTCAGGGATGGGACGATCACTGATTCGCCATGGCGGGTATACTGGCGGAGGCTAAAAACGATGACGAGGAAGAAAACGGTCAACCCAATGAGCGCGGCGATAAGGTGCTTTCTGAATGTCTCTGTCCTTAGGTACTGGAAAAATTTAACCATGTTGCGATGTATATGCCTGCGTCTGTATTTGCAATCCGCGCGCGAAGCGGGATTATGTAGGGAGCAAACTTAGACAAAGTTGCGTTGAAATGCAAGTTCACCGGGAAAGCGGATGCCGCCAAAAAAGTATTCGTTTTTCCGTGTACAGCCCATTATATTTGCCGCATCATGAACAGAAAAATTGCATTGATCACCGGCGGGTATACCGGTGAATCGGAGGTGTCGCTCAAAAGTGCCGGATTCGTTTACCAGCAGCTGGACAAGTCGGTATACGATGTTTACCTGATTACCATTACGAAGGACAGCTGGTTTCATGTGGCGGACAACGGGGTGAAATACACGATTGACCGGGATGATTTCTCACTGCCCATGGACAATGAGGTCGTCCGTTTTGATGCTGCATTCATCATGGTTCACGGTTCCCCGGGTGAAGACGGCCGTCTTCAGGGATATTTTGATATGGTCGGGATTCCGTATACTTCCTGTGATGCACTGACTTCGGCGTTGACCATGAACAAGGCCTACACGAAAGCGGTGCTGGTTGGCATTCCGGAGCTATATCTTGCCAAGTCTGTTCAGTTGTTTGATGACCAGCGCACCGAAGCAGTAGGTCTCGTGGAGCAGCAACTCAGCTTGCCGTATTTTGTCAAACCCAATGCGGGTGGAAGCAGCATAGGCATGACTAAAGTAAAGACGGCAGAGGAACTTCCGACCGCAATCGAAAAAGCATTCGACGCGGAAAATACTGGCAAACAGGTTATCGTGGAAGAGTTCGTCGAGGGCCGGGAATTCTCAGTGGGAATCTATAGGCGCGCAGAAGGCCTGTTTGTTCTCCCCGCGACCGAGGTCATCACCCAACGCGAATTCTTCGATTTCGAGGCTAAATACGTCCCCGGTCTCACCGAAGAAGTGACCCCTGCGCGGCTTACACCCCGACAACGCGACCGCGTGGAACGTCTGGTAAAAGCTATTTATACACGGCTTAACTGCAAGGGTATGGTGCGCGTCGATTTTTTCCTGGAAAAAAATACTGACCATTTTTATTTCATTGAAATCAACACGGTGCCGGGGCAGACAGCACAGAGTTTCATCCCTCAGCAAGTCCGCGCCGCAGGAATGACCGAAACCGCATTCTACGGGGAATTGATCGAGCAGACACTGCTTACCCGGCGGTGATATCTGTTAATTAACCCCTTCCCACCAGCGCGGAAACACGTGTGTACTGTCGTTAAGGTCTACGGCTTGTCCGATCTGTGGCGTCCATAGGGTCCGGCCGGACTTTTGGTTCGCTTCGGTAATGCGGACCAGTGGCTCGTCCCATGCATGCATGGCCAGTGAAAACTTGGAGTTATGTACCGGTACCGTGTATTTGGCCTGTAGCTCTCGGGCCGCAAGCAATACCTGTTCCGGCATCATGTGAATATAGATCCAATATGGATTGTATTGCCCATCTTCAAGCAGGGCCAGATCAAACGGACCATACCGGTGTCCGATATCGGCAAAATGCTTCCCATACCCGCTGTCCCCGCCGATAAAAATCCGCTTGGAAGGCGTCTCCAGGACGAACGATGCCCATAGCGTACCATTCCTTTTGAAACCCCTGCCTGAGAAATGCCGTGCGGGAGTAGCCCGCAGCCCAAAACCGGCACCCAGGTCTATCGCCTCGTGCCAATCCAGTTCTGTGATTTTGGCAGCGGGATACCCCCAATGCTCCAAGTGCGCGCCAACGCCGAGCGGGCAGATTACGCGGCTCACATTGGCCTGAAGCTTCCTGACCGTCGGGTAATCGAGGTGGTCCCAGTGGTCATGCGTTATAACCAGTACGTCGATCATCGGCATATCTTCCGTGCTAAAGGCCCTGGTGCCTGGAAAACTGCGGGTCGTAAATGACACCGGTGAGGCATGGCCGTTGAATACCGGATCTACCAGGATACGTTTCCCATCGACCTGCAACAAGTAGGACGAATGCCCGAACCATATCAGTACATCGCGCTGTGGTACCAGCGCCTTCAAGTCTGTGCGCACGTGAGGTATGGTGTCCGTCGGCACCTGCCGGGGAGTTTTGCTGAACAAAAAGCTACGAAGGACGGTCAGCATATTGACGCCTTCGGCGAGGTCGGGCGTAGGTTCCAGGTTCTGGAATGCTCCGTTGCGGTAATTCGGGGAGCGTTTCATGCGCTCCAGCCGTTCCCCGGTAGGGGATTTGCCAAACTGTGGCTGCCTCATAAATAATGCGACGCCCGCCGCGAGGGCTACACAAAAAATGATAATGGATAGTAGCATTCGTTTGAAAATTTTCTTCATGCAGTACCGAAGCCTAAAAAGTGATCGGTAAAGCTATCTATCCTAAACGTAACTACCCAGTTTACGGATGATTTTTACAATGCACTGATGTTATTGGAAAGGAACTCATTCATGGCGGCATTGAATTGTTGTGGGTCTTCCAAATTCGGCAGATGCCCGCAATCCGCAATTTCGATGAAGGTGGCATCCGGAATATTGGAGGCCAGCCTGTCCGCCTGTTCCCTGGTCGTGATCCGGTCTTCTGCGCCCCGGATAACCAGTGTAGGTACGGATATATTTTTCAAGGTATCGGTCGTGTCCGTGCGGGCGGCTAAAGCCAACAGGGTGGCGCAGATGCTGCTCTCGGTGTTCCGGCGAATACTGCTTTTGATAAGGTCTACCGCTTCCCGGTTTTCCGTCAGGGTCTTTTCTGAAAAGACATTGTTCACAAAACCTATGGAGAAAGCCCGTTTGCCGTGCTTAAGGACCGACTGGATGCTTTCAAACCTCTTGATTTTAGCTTGGTTGTCATCCGCCTGCGCATGGGTATCGCTCAATATGAGGCCCGAAAACGATTCCGGCTGCAGCTGGTACGCACGCAAAGCTATGTAGCCGCCCATGGACACGCCGCACAGCACCGTGCGTTCAATGCCGACTTTCCGGAGGAAAACAAGCAAATCCTTGGCAAATACGTCCACACTGAAAAAGCCGTGCCCTGCAGTACTATTGCCGTGTCCCCTCACGTCAACTGCGATACCCGTCATATTGGGCGGAAGTGATTCCAGTTGCGGAATCCACATGTTCTTGTTAAATGGAAATCCATGAATAAACACGACGGCGTTGCTTGGGGCAGATGCTTCTCGTAGTAAATAACTGATGCTGATGTCTCCTATACGAATCCGCTTTCGCTTGATTAGGCTTTTATTGTAGTCCATACGACTTTTGTAACAACAATTCGTTCAATTAGTTTTATCAATGAAACGCATTTTTTCCAAAAATATTTCGGTAATATCAATCAAGTTTCTATCTTTGCAGACCGATTCGGGAATGCGCTTGTAGCTTAATTGGATAGAGCATCTGACTACGGATCAGAAGGTTAGGGGTTCGACTCCCTTCAAGCGCACATGTTTCACTTAAATAGCCTAATCAACGTGCCGGTTAGGCTATTATTTTTCACACATATAGTATGCTAAACCTCGTTTTGTTTGGCCCTCCGGGAGCAGGGAAGGGCACCCAATCGCAGAAACTTATAGACCAATACCAATTGGTCCACATTTCAACGGGCGATTTGTTCAGGGCTCATATCAGCAACCAAACCGAACTCGGACAGCAGGTGAGCAAACTGATCGCTGAGGGTGAATTAGTGCCGGACTCCATTACCATTGCCATGCTGGAAGAGGAGATTGGCAAGAACCCGGATGCAAAAGGTTTTATATTTGATGGATTCCCGCGTACGGTCGCACAGGCCGAGGCCCTGGACCGTTTCCTGGAGTCGAAGGGGACCCGCATCTCCGGCGTGATTGCGCTCGATGTGACAGAAGAGGAGCTGACTGCCCGGATCGCCAAACGGAAGGCAATCAGTAACCGTGCTGACGATGACAGCGAGAAGCTGAAAAAGCGGATTGCAGAGTATTTTGACAAGACTATCCACGTACTCCCATATTACGAAAAACAAGGTAAATTAAAGAAAGTGAACGGGATCGGTGAAATTGGAGCCATTTTTGAGGAAATAAAGGGGATTGTGGACGGCCTGTTGAAGGGCTAAGCTCATTTTACCTGTGTTCCGATAAGAAATGCCTCAAGGATCGAATTTTGTCGACTACGTAAAGGTTTGTTGCCGCTCCGGGCGCGGAGGGGCCGGGTCCGTGCATTTGCATCGCGACAAGTTCACGTCCAAAGGAGGTCCTGACGGTGGTGACGGTGGCAGGGGAGGGCATATTGTCCTAAAGGGTAATGCCCAGCTATGGACACTGTTGCACCTAAAATACCGTAAACATATCATTGCAAAGGACGGCGAGCCGGGCGGCAGTGCGCTGAGACATGGGGCCAACGGAAAAGATGAGGTACTGGAAGTGCCGCTTGGTACGGTGGCGCGGAATGCTGAAACCAATGAAGTCCTGTTTGAAATCACTGAAGATGAAGAGACGCGGGTACTTACGCCGGGCGGCCGTGGCGGTTTAGGCAATTGGCACTTCAAAAGTCCTACGCTCCAGACGCCTAGGTTTGCGCAACCGGGAGAGCCGGGCCGGGAAGAATGGATCATCCTGGAACTGAAAGTACTCGCTGACGTAGGCTTGGTCGGTTTCCCGAACGCAGGCAAATCTACGCTCCTCTCGGTGGTTTCCGCGGCAAAGCCTGAGATCGCAGATTATCCGTTTACGACCCTTGTGCCTAACCTGGGTATCGTCTCCTACCGCGACAACAAGTCATTCATTATGGCTGATATTCCGGGCATCATTGAGGGAGCGTCTGAAGGAAAGGGCTTAGGACACCGTTTTCTCCGCCACATTGAGCGGAATTCAGTCCTGCTTTTCATGGTCCCTGCCGACACCAACCGATCTATCACTGAAGAATACGATATCCTCCTGCGTGAGCTGATCGCTTTCAATCCCGAATTGAAGGACAAGCCCCGTATCCTGGCCATTACCAAGTCCGATCTGCTGGATGAGGAGCTCCAGCAGGAGATGGAACAGGAGCTGCCCAAAGGCATTCCCCATGCGTTTATCTCATCGGTTTCGGGTAAAAATATCCAGCAGTTGAAGGACTTGATCTGGAAGGAAATCAACGCATAGTATCACCATTTCCGGACTCGCTCCCGGTCACGGGGTTTCGCACAAGCAGGGTTTGTGTCGGGTACGCAAATTCGATTCCTTCCCGCTGGAATGCCTCGTAAAGATGTAGATTAATCGCCTGATTAATGTCCATGTACGTATTATAATCGTTGTTTAGAACGAAATACACTACTTCATAAATCAAGCTGAAATCGCCGTATGTCATGAAATGGGCCCGGTCAAACGCGGTCTGCGACTGGCTTTCAACCGCCTCACGGATAACACCAGGAATCTTGACAAGCTTCTCCTTAGGCGTATCGTAGGTCACACCGATCGTAAACACGATGCGCCGGCGTTGCAGCCTTTTGAAATTGTGCAGGCGGGCGTTGGTGAGGTCCGTGTTGGAAAAAACCAGCTGCTCACCGGTAAGCGCTCTTATCCGTGTGGTCTTGATCCCAATGGATTCGACCGTGCCGCTTTTGTCCTCCACCACCACGAAATCACCCACTTCAAACGGGCGGTCAAAAAACAATACAAAATAATTGAAAAGGTCTGCTATGATATTCTGCGTAGCCAGTGCAATAGCGATTCCGCCAATGCCGAGCCCCGTCAACAGCGTGGCTACATTATACCCCAGATTGTTGATAAAAAACAGGGTAGCCATAATCCATATCAGCGCTGACAGGATCAGTGTGACACCCTTCATCTGCTGCAGGCTCGCATCTCCCTGTCCGCGCCGCCTGAGGTAGCTTTTCAGCGCGTAATCAATCGCGTCGATGATCAGCCGGGTGATCAGGAACGTCCACAGCAGCATGCCTGCAACCTCCAGGGCACGGTCAAGCCAATCAGGCAGTACAAGGCTTTTCAGGACAAAATAGATGAGTCCGAAATACAGCAGCGGCAAAATAGCGGCGGTAAGCGCCCGCACCAGGAAGTCGTCGAAAGCATTTTCCGACTTCTCCACGAGCCGCCTTAGTCTGTTCAGGATAACGCTCCTGAAAAGCCGGATGACCAGCACACCAACCGCTATGGCACCGAATGCAATAAGGTAAGATTGTAAGGTGTTTTCTAAGATAACGGTCTCCATAGTATCGTTTTTACGGAAGTATTGTTTTTACGGAAAACAGCCGCCGCTAAAAATTGTTCCCGTCAGTACTGTTCATTTTCATTAGGGAAGGCTGCATTCTTTACGTCCTGCACGTATCGTTCCACCGCGCCGCCGATCTCCTCATAAAGGTTCAGGTATTGGCGGAGGAACTTGGGTTTGAAACCCTTGTTAAGCCCGAGCATGTCGTGAACGACCAGCACCTGCCCATCGCAGCCTGCACCGGCGCCGATACCAATGGTCGGAATGCTGAGGCTCGCCGTCACCTCAGCGGCTAGCTTTGCGGGTATTTTTTCAAGCACGACACCAAAGCAACCAGCTGATTCGAGCAGTTGGGCATCTTCTTTCAGCTTGTTGGCTTCAGCTTCTTCTTTGGCTCTTACGGCGTATGTGCCGAATTGATAAATAGACTGGGGTGTAAGGCCCAGGTGCCCCATTACCGGGATGCCTGCGTTGACTATACGGCGTACCGTTTCTTCAATTTCTAGTCCTCCCTCAAGCTTGAGTCCATGGGCCCCGGTTTCTTTCATTACCCGCACAGCCGCTTTCAGCGCATCACTGCTGTCGCCTTGATAAGTGCCGAATGGCAGGTCAACGATGACGAGGGACCGTTTAGCGGCTCTTACCACCGAGGAAGCATAATGCAGCATCTCCTCCAACGTAATAGGGACGGTGGTTTCATAGCCTGCCATGACGTTGGCAGCCGAATCGCCGACAAGAATAATGTCAATGCCGGCATCATCCAGGATCCGGGCCATGGAAAAGTCATATCCCGTCAACATGGCAATCTTTTCGCCGCGCGCTTTCATTTCACGCACGGTATGCGTAGTGATGCGTTTTATTTCTTTGTTTACAGACATAAGGCAAACCTAAGAAAATTTAAGGTATCTTTGTTAACACAAAGCTCACCGTTTATTCGTAAATAGTAATATGAAAACCATATTAGTTCCTACAGATTTTTCAAAAAATGCGTACGTAGCTGCTGAATATGCCTGTGCATTGGCACGATTAACCAATGAAAAAGTGCAATTGCTGCATGTGTATATTGCGCTTTACTCCGGTTACGAGGAAGAAGGGACAAGCGTGGAGCAGATCAAATGGGCCGAAACAGAGTCCGCACAGGCTATGAAAGACCTTGTTGAGAACCTCAACAGGCAATTCCCCGGCGTGGAGATTGAGGGCGAATGCGTCAAAGGTTTCATGATCGAGGTGGTGACCGATAAGCTTAAGAAGAGTGAAAATGCGCTGGTGGTCATGGGGACCAAAGGTGTTACCAACATCACTGAAAGTATACTGGGGAGCACCACTTACGAGGTGATCAAAAAGTCTCCGGTGCCGGTGTTGGTTGTACCGATCGATACGCCCGACTTCTCCTTTCGGCGGATCGGGTTTTTCACGGCTTATGATGATCAGGAGCTGGACGCATTACTGGCGCTTCAACAGGCCATCAACCTTCGGCCCCAGCTTTCCATGCTTCATTTTTACAAGGATGACGAAAAGGCTCCCGATAAGGAGTTGGAACGGTGGAAGCGCAAAGTGGAGGCCGCGTATCCTGACTGGGGCGTTTCCTGTAAGGCGGTCCCGGTTGAAAAGGTTGATATCAACGCAGTGACACAGGTAGCCAAGACGGAAGGGCTGGACCTGCTGGTGTTCGCCAGACTTCACAAATCCTTTTTTCAGAAACTCTTTGAAACAAGCCTCACCAAGGCGATAGCCAATTATCCTTCCATACCTTCATTGTTCGTAAACGTTTGACCATGGCAGGCAGAAACATAACGGCAGGCGCGCGGTGGCGTGCCGCCATGGAAGTGGAGCGGCCACTGCAGATCGTCGGAACGGTCAATGCGAATCACGCCTTGTTGGCTACACAGGCCGGATTCAGAGCGATCTATCTGTCGGGCGGCGGCGTAGCTGCTGGATCTCTCGGCGTACCTGATCTCGGCATATCCACATTACAGGATGTACTGATTGATGTGGAGCGTATTACCAATGTCTGTGATACACCGTTACTGGTGGATGTGGACACCGGTTTCGGGCCTTCAGCATTCAACGTTGCCCGCACGGTAAAAAGCCTCATCAAGGCCGGCGCGGCAGCCTTGCACATTGAAGATCAGGTAGGGGCCAAGCGCTGCGGGCATCGGCCAAACAAGGAGCTGGTGGGCAAGTCGGAAATGGTCGATCGGCTGAAGGCAGCCGTGGACGCGCGTACCGATGAGCTGTTTGCCATCGGCGCCCGTACCGACGCGCTGGCCAACGAAGGCCTGGAAGCCACCCTTGAGCGGGCCGTTGCTTACGCCGGGGCCGGCGCGGACTTTATCTTTGCCGAGGCTGTTACCGACCTGGAGCAATACCGGGCTTTTGCGGAAGCTACGCATCTGCCGGTCCTGGCCAATATCACCGAATTCGGTATGACGCCGCTCTGGCGTGTTGATCAATTGGCCGCCGCCGGTGTAGCCCTGGTGCTTTATCCGCTGTCAGCTTTCCGCGCGGCCAACAAAGCAGCCCTCAACGTCTTTACGCACATCCGCAGGGATGGCACCCAGCAGGAGGTCCTGGACACCATGCAGACCCGGGCTGAACTGTACGAAAGCATCGGTTACCACGCCTTTGAGAAGAAGCTCGATGAGTTGTATGGCCGGCGATCGCAGTCAAGTTAGTAATTTACCAAAATAACCGGATTATGAGTAATCAGCAAGAACAAACAGGTTTTAAGCCAAAGAAGTCGGTCGCCTTATCGGGTGTAGCGGCGGGGAACACTGCCTTATGTACCGTAGGACGGAGCGGTAATGACCTGCATTACCGGGGGTATGATATCCTGGATCTGGCAGAGGGAGCGGTATTTGAAGAAGTTGCTTACCTGTTGATACACGGTTCGTTGCCTAATGCCGCGCAACTGAATGCTTATCAGACCAAGCTGAAGACCCTGCGGGGGCTGCCGCGCATTGCAATGCAGGTATTGGAAAAGATCCCGGCTGCTGCACATCCCATGGACGTACTCCGTACCTATACGTCACTGCTCGGTACACTGTTTCCCGAAAAGGAAGACCACAACGAGCCGGGAGCCCGTAATATCGCCGACAAACTGCTCGCATCTTACTCTTCAGCGCTCCTGTACTGGCATCACTATGTCCAACACGGCAGGCGTATTGATGTCGAAACGGACGACGAATCGGTGGGTGCGCATTTCCTGCACCTCCTTCATGGGAAGGAACCCTCCGACTCGTGGATACGGGCGATGTCTGTATCGCTCAACCTATATGCTGAACATGAATTCAATGCCTCCACCTTCTCGGGGCGGGTAATCGCTGGTACGGGCTCTGACATCTATTCAAGCATCACCGGTGCCATTGGTGCCCTCCGGGGGCCAAAACACGGTGGAGCCAATGAAGTGGCATATGAAATTCTGAGCCGTTATGCTGATGCTGAGGCGGCAGTGGCTGATGTACGGCAACGGCTGGAGCGAAAGGAGGTGATCATCGGCTTCGGCCACCCCGTATATACCGTTTCGGATCCCCGGAACGTCGTCATTAAACGTGTAGCGCATCAGCTTTCCGAGGACTCCGCAAACATGAAGCTGTTTACCATCGCTGAGCGGCTCGAAACCCTGATGTGGGAAGAGAAAAAAATGTTTTCCAACCTTGACTGGTTTTCAGCCGTTTCTTACCATCTGATGGGGATACCCACCAGCTTTTTTACGCCATTATTCGTCATTGCACGCGTCACCGGATGGAGTGCACATGTGATGGAACAGCGCCGGGACGGCAAGATTATCCGTCCGAGCGCCAACTATGTAGGTCCGGAGCCACGGGCCTTCGTCCCGGTCGCCGACCGGGTTTGATCTTGCATTTAAACGTAACGATTACCTATAAAATATGTCTACATTTCTCTCAAACGAGCGTCCGGAGCCGGACAGTGTCATTACCGATATCGTTGACTATACGCTTAACTACGACCTGAGCAGCGATCTGGCATTCCAGACCGCACACTATTGCCTGCTTGACACCCTCGGTTGCGGGTTCGAAGCACTGACCTATCCCGCCTGTACCAAGCTACTGGGGCCTATCGTAAGCGGTACCATCGTTCCCAATGGAGCAAAAGTGCCAGGCACGCCCTACCAGCTGGATCCGGTGCAGGCCGCATTCAACATAGGAACAATGATCCGCTGGCTTGATTTCAACGATACATGGCTGGCCGCGGAATGGGGGCACCCCTCTGACAACCTGGGCGGCATATTGGCCACCGCCGACTGGCTTTCGCGTACAGCAGTGGCAGCGGGTAAACCGCCGCTGACCATGGGGCAGGTCCTGGATGCAATGATCCGGGCCCATGAGATTCAGGGCGTTATGGCACTTGAAAATTCCTTTAACAAAGTCGGACTCGATCACGTCATTCTCGTCAAACTGGCCTCTACCGCTGTGGTGGGCAAGTTGCTCGGCCTTACCCGTGAAGAGTTGATCAACGCGGTGTCTTTAGCTTTCGTTGACGGACACCCATTGCGTACCTATCGGCATGCGCCCAATACCGGAAGCCGAAAATCCTGGGCGGCCGGCGACGCTACTTCGCGGGCGGTACGGCTTGCGCTGATCGCTCGGACCGGAGAAATGGGATACCCCTCCGTGCTCACTGCCAAAACGTGGGGATTCTATGATGTACTGTTCGGCGGCAAAGCGTTCCGGTTCCAGCGCGAATACGGATCCTATGTGATGGAAAACGTGCTGTTCAAAATTTCATTTCCGGCGGAGTTCCATGCCCAGACGGCGGTAGAAGCGGCAATGACGCTGCATCGCAGACTTGGAGAGATGGGTAAAACCGCTACGGATATCCAGCATATCCGCATCCGTACCCATGAAGCCGCCATCCGCATCATTGATAAAAAAGGACCATTGCATAATCCGGCAGACCGAGACCATTGCATTCAGTACATGATTGCCGTACCGCTGCTCCATGGCCGTCTGACTGCAGCCGATTACGAAGACAGTGTCGCGGCAGATCTGCGGATAGATGCCCTTCGCGAGAAAATGGAGACCGTTGAAGACCCGCAGTTCACACTGGATTACCACGATCCGGAGAAGCGCTCCATAGCAAACGCACTCACGGTGACGCTTGCGGATGGAACCATACTGGATGAAGAGGTGGTGGAGTATCCCATCGGCCATAAGCGGCGCCGGAGCGACGGGATTCCCCTGCTTATCGAAAAGTACCGGACCAACCTGGCGCGCGTCTTTCCCGCGAAGCGGCAGCAGGAGATTCTGGATGTTTCATTGGATATGGAGCACTTAGCGGCAATGCCGGTGAATGCGTTCGTAGATCTGTTGGTGCCAGGGATCGGTTGATCGGCTGCGGAGCCACGGGGCAGTCTTCACTTCGCAATACACTTGGCCTGCTGCGGATACGGATGGTACTGCCGGTGCTTTGCTACTGTCCGTTACCGAACGAGAAGTGTCCGATTCCGAACATCACGCGCTTCTTCAAAAAACATAAAATACTGAAAAACAACTTTATGTGTTTTTGGAATGATATCGGCTATCGACTGCATACAGTCAGGAAGCTGAGAGCCGACTGCCAATAACTGACAGCCATGATCGAAAATTACCTCAAAACCACCTTCCGCCACCTCTGGCGCAACCGTCTCTTTACCGTATTGAATATACTGGGCCTCGCCATCGGCATCAGTGCCTGCTGGATGATTTATCGCATCGTTGACCACGAGTTAAGCTATGATGCCAAATTACCCAATAAGGAAAACATCTATCAAGTCATCTCCGCTTTTTCAAGTGATAGCAAGATGGGTGGGGTGGGCGCGCCACTGTACCAGGGGATACGCGCGGAAATCCCGGGATTGGAACAGGTGGTCCCCGTATTTCACCAATTGGTGAACAGCGCTGAAATCGAACGTGATGGCAATGAAATTTTTGTAAAGGAAGATCCGCAAAAGGTGATCGCCACGGATGTTTCTTATTTTAACATGCTGCCATATACGTGGCTTGCGGGAGACAAGGCAACAGCGCTGAATGCACCGGAAAATGTGGTGCTTACCCAAAGCCGGGCCAAAGAGTATTTCCCAGGAGCCAATCCCGAGCACGTTGTAGGCCAAACCATCCAGTATTACGGACGGGATACCGTGCGGCGGACCGTAACCGGCGTGGTGGCCGACTACGACATGCCTTCCGAATTTACCGCGCAGGAGTTTTTTGCTTTGCGTGAGCAAACGTATGAAATGTATATGTGGACCAACACCAACGGCAGTGATAAACTGTTCCTGCAACTCAAACCGGAAACGGATGTGGAAGCCACATTGCAACTGATCAACGAGCTTGATGCGCGGCATTGGAAAGCTTTTGCAGAAGAACAGGGAAGTGAGTTGCAACGGGGTAAAACCTATGAGCTGCTGCCGGTAAATGACATTCATTTCGCGACAGGTGTAAGCGACTACTTCGGTGTCCCCAAGACGAGCAAGCCGGTGCTGTACGGACTGGTTGGTATCGGCGCCTTTCTGCTAATCCTCGCCTGCATCAACTACATCAACATGAGCGTGGCGCAGATTCCTGTGCGGGCGAAGGAGATAGGCGTACGGAAGACGCTTGGCGGGGACAGGTCGCACCTGATCGCCCAGTTTCTAAGTGAAACAGCGGTAACCGCTTTTATCGCCTCCATCCTTGCTTTCGCGTTCAGCCGATTGGGGCTTGTGATATTGGGTGACATCATTCCGGCAGGCGTGACACCCTACGGCGGCGTTTTGCTATTTTTCGTCTTCACGCTCGGCGTGGTGTTGTTCATCACCGTGTGCGCCGGCCTCTACCCGAGTTGGCTTATTGCGAAGGTAAAAACCGTCGTCGTGTTGAAAAATTCTAAATTGAGTGCACTGCCGGGCCGGTTCAGCCTGCAAAAAGTGCTGATTGTTTTCCAGTTTTTCATTGCGCTGGTCTTTATCACGTGTACGATTATCGTCGGTGCGCAATTGCGTCATACACTGAAAGCCGATATGGGGTTCGACAAGGACGCTATTGTGGTGGTGAATGTCCCGTGGAAATACCTGAGCGATCCACGCTACCGCGACAAGCAATTCACCTTATTGGGCGAGCTCCGGAACATACCGGGGGTCGGAAATGCTGCATTGGGAACAATTCCGCTGGCTTCGGGAGGTTATTTTGCGCCTTTTCAGTATGACCCCGCCGGAGAGCAGATGGTGGAAAAGAAATGGATAGATACGACGTACCTGAATTTGTATGGAATAGAGCTACTGGCCGGGCGCAACATCCGCCAGACAGACACCGTCAGTGAATACATCATCAACGAGTCTGCTGCCAGGCTGTTTGGCTTCGCTACACCGCAGGATGCCATCGGCCAACCATTGGGGCAACGAGGCAACAGCCAGCACGCCATCGTGGGTGTCGTGAAGGATTTCCATACGTTGGATTTTTATACACCGATCGGGCCACTGGCATTGATGTCGGAAAAAAGCCAGCTGTATACGTTCAACATCAAGCTGAACGGCCGGAATCCGGAGCAATGGCATGCAACGCTCAATGCCATAGCGGAGCAATGGCGCAATTTTTACCCCGCGCATGCATTTGAGTACCGTTTCTTTGACGAAGCGCTGCAGGCGCTTTACCAACAGGAACGGCAGATTGCCACACTGATCAACCTGGCCACGGCAATTGCGATCTTTGTGAGCTGTCTTGGCCTGTTTGGCCTGGCTACGCTCACGGCCTTCCAACGCACCAAAGAAATCGGTATCCGCAAGGTTCTGGGCGCGTCCGTGGCAAGTATCGTCCAATTATTTTCACTGGACTACGTAAAACTGATTGCCATTGCGCTGGTGATCGCTTCACCCCTTGCGTGGTGGGCGATGAGTGAATGGCTGGAGGATTTTGCCTACCGTATCGACATCGCGTGGTGGATGTTTGTCTTGGCTGGTTTGTCCGCAATAGTGATTGCCCTGCTTACCGTAAGTTGGCAAGTGATACGCGCGGCCGTGGCCAATCCTGTGGATGCACTGCGGGATGAGTGATCGGTGGCCGGTAACCGGTGGTGAGTGGTCAGTAATGGGTGGAAAAAGAGAGGGTTACAGGAACAATGATCGAAGAAACAAGGATAAATGATTAAAGACGTATAAACGACTATAGGCAATAACGGCAGGTCACCGGACACTGTTCATTGACCAACACTGAACACTGAATAAAATGATAAAGAATTATATCAAAACTGCCCTGCGAAATCTCTGGAGGACCAGGGGCTACAGCGCGCTTAATATCTTCGGACTAGCCGTCGGTATAGCCGCCGCCTCGCTCATTTTCCTGTGGGTGGAGGATGAAGTGAGTTACAATACTCACTTTCCGGATAAGGAACATGTTTACATCACTAAATCAAAACAAGGTGGGGATGCTCACTCTGGACTCTTAGGCCCGGCAATGAAGGCTGATATCCCCGGAATCAAACACGTGGCACGGGTGAATTGGAGTGACTCATATTTATTCACGGTAGGCGAAAACGGCATTTACCAGAACGGTCACATTGTCGATCCCGAGTTCCTGGATATTTTCTCTTTGGAATTTGTAGAAGGCAGCAGGGGCACGGCCATGGATAGCCCCAATGACCTGGTCATCTCGCAATCTGCCGCCAAACGTCTCTTCGGCGATGTGCCCGCAATCGGCAAATCCGTGCGGATCAACAGCAAGGAAGACTATGTGGTCTCCGGTGTGGTAAAAGATCTGCCAACCAACAGCACGGTCCAGTTTGACTGGCTTATACCATTCGAAACGTTTGAAAAAGAAAACGCTTGGGTGAGGGATTGGCGCAATGCCGTGGTCATGACTTATGTCCGGCTGGAACCTTCTGTGGATCCTGCCGACGTAAACCGCATGCTCAATGATTTGGTCTCGCGTGAAACAGGCGATGCCGATGTTGGCAATTTCCTCTATCCCATGGAGCGCTGGAGGCTGTACAATAGTTTTGACGAGGAGGGCAACGAACAGGAAGGCCGCATGAAGTATGTCCGGCTGTTTAGCCTGATTGCGTGGGTCGTATTGGTGATTGCCTGTGTCAACTTCATGAACCTTGCCACCGCACGTTCTGAAAAACGTGCCAAGGAAGTCAGTATGCGCAAGGTTGTCGGTGCATCAAAAGCCTCGCTCATCGGCCGTTTTTTGGCAGAGTCAATTATCTTGGCAGCAATAGCCGGCTTGCTGGCGATTGGGCTCATTTTTTTGACTATCGGTGCGTTCAACAGTTTGGTCGAGAAGGAGTTGGTGGTCAACCTGCTTAGACCCTCTCACTACTACTTCCTCATCAGCATCGTTTTGGCCTGTGGCATCCTGTCGGGTATATACCCCGCATTTTATCTTTCTGCATTCAATCCGATAACAACGCTGAAAGGGGCTACGCAAGACGGGGGTGCGACAGGGTTTATACGGCGTGGGTTGGTGATATTGCAATATACCGCCTCGATTACACTCATCATCTGCACAGTCGTTATCTTCCAGCAGATCCAGCATGTGAAAGGCCGCGACCTGGGGTTTGAACGCAGCCAGATAGTCACCGTACCGTTACGTGGTGAAATGACTAAGCGCTACGATGCCATTAAACAACAACTCATGGCCACGGGCAACGTGGAAAGTATAGGGTTGAGTAGCGGAAGCGTCCTTCATATCGGGGTCCGGACCAGCATGGACTGGGCAGGGAAGGACCCAAACGAACAGGCGACGTTGTGGTACCAATGGGCCGACGATGGTTTTATCCCGACGATGGGCATGGAGCTGGTGGATGGCCGTAACTTTCGGCCGGGGATGCTGGGCGACAGCAGCAGTATCATCATCAATGAAGCTTTCGCTAAACATATAAGCCCTGACGGCAAGGCCGCCGGGAAAACGGTCTATTGGGACGGCGATCCGTACCTCGTCGCCGGGGTGGTGAAAGACTTTATATACAATGATGTTTATGCGCCTGCGGCACCGGTTTTCTTCCGTCCTTTTAACCTGTCGGGAGGTCTATTGAACATCAAGGCAAGTGTGGGTGCGGATCTTCCGAAAACCATTTCTCAGATTGAAGAAGTCATCAAGGTCAATAACCCGGGTTACCCGTTCGAATATAGTTTTCTGGCTGAACAGTTCAACGATAAGTTCAAATCTGAGATGCTCATCCAGAAACTCGCGGGCGTATTTGCCGCACTGTCCATTGTCATTTCCTGCCTCGGTCTGTTCGGCCTCGCCGCTTTCACCGCTGAACGGCGCACCAAAGAAATGGGCATCCGCAAAGTGCTCGGTGCTTCGGTCTCGTCATTGGTTGGGTTGCTCAACCGGGAGTTTGTTATGCTCGTGTTGGTTTCCTGTGCCGTAGCCTTCCCCTTCGCCTGGTGGGTGATGAGCGACTGGCTGAGCAATTACCAGTACCGTACCGGCCTGCATTGGTGGGTATTTGCGCTGGCTGGGGCTGGAGCGCTGGTCATCGCCCTGCTTACCGTGAGTTCGCAGGCTGTTAAGGCCGCGTTGACGAATCCGACGAAGAGTTTAAGGGATGAATAGGGGACAGTGATGGGTGATATAATTAAAGGAACACCAAAAGAAATGATAACAAATAACCTTAAAATCGCATGGAGAAACCTCGGCAGGCGCAAAGGCTTTTCCATTTTGAATATTGTTGGGTTGGCCCTTGGTCTGGCCAGCGCCCTGCTCATCCTGCTGTGGGTGAAGCACGAACGGAGTGTTGACAACTTCCACAGTAAAGGAGATCGCTTGTATGTGGCCATGAACCGGGGCATACTGAACAATGAACTCCACTGCTGGCCCACTACGCCAAAACCCTTGGGGCCTACGCTCGTGGCCAATTATCCGGAGATCGCCCAAGCCACCCGCTATGCCCGCACGGGTTTTCTCTTTACCGTGAACGAAACCCAAGCTAACGCCGGGGGAGCGTTTGTGGACAGTACGTTCCTCTCCATGTTTGATTTCCCGCTCGTTGCTGGCAATCCGGAGATGGCGCTATCCCATGCCAACGACATCGTCATCACCGAAGCACTCGCCATGCGGCTATTTGGCAAAACGGATGTACTTGGGCAACAAGTGCGCATTGATAGCGCAGACTATGCCACGGTGTCGGGCGTACTGAAAAATTTACCGACCAACACGCGGTTCAGGTTTGATTACCTACTGCCGTGGACGTATATGGAACGCATCGGTCAGTCGGACGATCTATGGGGCAACAATTCCGTGACCACCTATGTGGAGCTCTCCCCTCAAGCGCAGTTGGCTAAGGCAAACCAAAACATCCAAGATGTTTCGATCAAAAACGGCGACACGAAAAACGAGATTTTCCTCCATTCCTTTCCCGACTGGTGGTTGCACGCTGAATTTGAAAACGGCCACCTTGCCGGAGGCCGTATCGAAATGGTGCGGCTCTTTACCGCCATTGCCGCATTCATTCTCCTCATTGCCTGCATCAACTTTATGAACCTTTCCACCGCCCGCTCCGAAAGACGCGCCAAAGAAGTCGGCGTGCGGAAAGTCGTCGGTGGGCGGCGGTATGCACTCATCGGCCAGTTCCTCACCGAATCCATCCTGTTGGCATCACTTGCGGGTGCACTGTCCATTGCCATTGTACTGGTCAGCCTCCCTGCTTTCGGTGAGTTGGTAGGCACACGGCTGGCCATCGACTTCACTAGCATCCGACTCTGGGCAGGTATCTTGGGCGTTATTTTATTTACGGGAGTCCTCGCGGGAAGTTATCCGGCCTTCTTCCTTTCCGGATTCAAGCCGGTGAAGGTGCTCAAAGGTACGTTCAAAGGGTTCAACAAGGCGGTCAACCCGCGCAAGGCATTGGTGGTGCTGCAATTTACCATCGCCATCATGCTCATGGTGGCCACTTTCATCATCCGGCAGCAAATCCAGCACGCGCAGGATCGCCAGAACGGGTATGACAAAAACAACCTTATTTATGTGTTCCTGTCGGGCGACATTGCCAAGAACTTTCAGTTAATTAAGCATGCGCTGCTCAAGGATAACGTAGCAGCGTCAATTACCCGCAGCCTCTCCCCCGTGACAAGTATCTGGAGCAACGGCTTTATCGATTGGGATGGAAAGACACCTGACAACACCCAGACGTTTGACCGCCTCCATGTCGATGAAGGAGCGGTGACAACCCTCGGCTTGGAGCTGGTACAGGGGCGGGACCTTGACCTCACCAAATTTTCCACCGACTCGAACGCGGCACTCATTACCGAATCCGCACAACGTGCCATGAGCCTTGACGAGCCTATCGGCAAAACCATCCGCGATCACGGGCAGGACTGGCACATCGTAGGTGTGGTGAAAGACGTGATCATGGGTTCTCCATTTGAACAAATCCGGCCCATTGTGATGTATGGAGCGAGCAGTTGGTTTTCCGTCATGCATATCAAATTCAACCCCGACCTGCCCACACAGGTAGCGCTGGATAAAACCAAGCAAATTCTGAAAGAATATAACCCCAACGAACCGTTCAATTACAGCTTTATCGATCAGGAGTATGCAGCAAAGTTCAGGGATACCCAACAACTAAGCAACATCGCGGGTCTCTTTACCTTCCTCACCATTTTCATTTCGTGCCTTGGCCTCTTCGGTCTTGCCGCCTACATGGCCGAAAGCCGCACCAAGGAAATCGGGGTACGCAAGGTATTAGGCGCATCCTTATTGTCTCTGGTCTATCTACTCAACAAGGAGTTCTTAACCCTTGTCGGTATTGCCTTTCTCTTAGCCATTCCCATCGCGTATTGGGTAATGGATAGTTGGCTGAATAAATTCACTTACCGTACCGATATCCATTGGTGGGTATTTGCGGCCATCGGTCTTGGCGCTTTGTCTATCGCCTTGCTTACTGTGAGTTCGCAGGCTGTTAAGGCTGCGTTGACGAATCCGACGAAGAGTTTAAGGGATGAATAGTCAGGCGAACTCCCCAAAAACCATTATATTTGCGCTGAAAGCGAAGATACGGAACTATGCCTATTACCGACAACGACGTCATCTACGAAGACAACCACCTGCTTGCGGTCAATAAGCGTGCGGGATACCTTGTTCAGGCTGATACGGGTGGTGATGAGTCCATGGAACAAATGGTCAATAAGTACCTCACCCAAAAGTATAGTAAGCCCAATGGCGCATTCGTGGGGGTGGTTCACCGGCTTGATCGCCCGGTAAGCGGATTAATTCTCTTTGCCAAGACCAGTAAGGGTCTGGAGCGGATGCAACAGATCTTCAAAGACCGGGAAATCAAAAAAACTTATTGGGCGGTTGTACGGAACACGCCGGAAGAGCCGGAGGGGAAGCTGGTGAATTGGCTATCGCGGGACCGTACGCAGAATGTCACCAAAGTGCACAACGAGGCGGCAGAAGGACGGGTATATGCGGAATTGTCCTATAAATTGCTGGGTCAGGTAGACGGCTATTATCTAATTGAAGTGTATCCGCTGACCGGCCGCACTCATCAGATCCGCGCGCAGCTGGCTTCAATGGGATGTCCTATAGTGGGGGATCATAAGTACGGTTATCCGAGGGGCAGCTTGCGCAGGTCCATTTGCCTGCATGCAAAGAAACTGGAGTTTATTCACCCCATACGCAAAGAGGCCATTGTGTTGTATGCTGAGTTACCGAAGGACGGTTTTTGGGATCGCTTTGAGGTTTTCAACAGTAGGTAATTTGGAATTGGAATCGTACATTTGTAACATGAATAGGATCAAGCGGGTTTTAGCGGGGATGGCCATCGCGGTCACGCTGCTCGGCGCTGTACCGGAGATTGCTTCAGCACAATGTGCCATGTGTTCGATGACTGCGGAAAACGCTACGGAAAACGGAAATACACAGGGTAAGGGATTAAATAAAGGCATCCTGTTCCTGTTGGCTATTCCTTACCTTGCCGCGGTGGGAGTGGGCGTACTGTGGTATAAGAAATTCCGCGGAAAGAAGTCCGTTAACGTGGATAATGATCCTATCGTACTCAATTGAGATTTACCATCACGGTATTCCCTTATGGCTGCTGCACATACATCTAAATTTGCCGCACTGTTGGCATCAAAATGCCCAAGGTGCAGGGTAGGAAAAATGTTTGTCGGCAATACCTATGGCCTGCGGAAACAACGTATGAACGATGTATGTCCGCATTGCGGTTTCCGTTTTGAGATTGAACCGGGGTATTTTTATGCGGCTATGTATGTCAGTTATGCGCTGAACGTGGCTCAGGTGGTCACGGCAGGCTTGGTAACGTATCAGCTGACCAAAAGTGAATCCCCCTGGCTTTATCTCGGTGTATTGGTAGGTACCATCCTGATATTTTCGCCGTTCAATTTCCGCTATTCGCGGTTAATCCTGCTGCATTACCTTACCCCCAGGGTGAAGTATGATCCCAGGTATGAGGACGAATCCGCGTCCTAATGGCGGCCCGCTATCCTAAAACGGGCTGGTTATTTCGCTGAGCAACGGCAGTTGCCGGTCTTTTTCAGATACGATAAGCGCTTCATGTTCCAAGGGCCATTTGATGCCGAGATCGGGATCATCCCACCGTACACCTACTTCGCCGGCCTTATCATAAAATCCGGTTACTTTGTAAGCAAACAGCGTGTCGTCCTCAAGCGCAAGGAAGCCATGCAGAAAGCCCGGCGGGATCCATAGCGATTTGGCTTCTTCATCGTCCAGTATGATGGAAAAGCTCTGCCCGTAAGTGGGGGAAGATTTCCGGATGTCCACAGCGACGTCAAATACTTTGCCCCGTAATACCCGTACCAATTTTCCCTGGGCATTTTCTCCCGCCTGGGCGTGCAAGCCACGCAGGACGCCCTTATGTGAGCAGGATAGATTGTCCTGAACGAACCTGGCGGTGATATCATGCTCTTGAAAGGGTTTCTCGTTGTAGGTCTCAATAAAAAAACCGCGTTCGTCTTTCCACAGCTGCGGCTCGATGACAATCACATCGGGTATTGGGGTTGGAACAAATTTCATGGTGCTTCAGTCGTTGAGGTATTTCATGGTGCTGTCAAAGAATAGCACTTTGCCTGGATATTCCCTGTTGGTCAATTCCTGGATGGGGGCCAGCCGATGCTGCTGGAAGGCCGCGATCCCTTCGGTGGTTTCGGTATGCAGCTGGATGCAGAGAGTAGCGCCTTCATGTGGCGAATCAAGCATCTGCAACAGCTTGACAGGGGTGCCGGTGTCGGAGTGGCCAAAGAGCTGTGCCTCAATGCGCTGCCGGACAGCATCCTGCACACCGCTTTCAATGATCACGGTCACGTTATACAAATACATGACGCGAAGATAAGCAATGTGGTTTATTCGTATATTACCGCGTGTAAAATTAAGGTTGCATATCCTGCATTTCCGGTAAAAATTTCCACCTTTGGATGAAAGGAGAGGGACATCTTTATTATATGGTACGCAGTGTTGTACTTTTGGTATTGGCGGCGGTGGTCGTGAGCCTGGCGGGGTGTGATGACCACGAGCGGCGCAGGATACCTGTGGAAGATTTTTTTTCGGAACCGGAGAAAAATGACTTCCGGATATCGCCGAACGGCAAATACATCGCTTACCTGGGGCTGTATAAGGGGCGCAAAAACATATATGTCATTCATCCTGATGACTCTTTCCGCGAACAACGTATCACTTCCAAAACCGATTGGGACATCCAGTCATACTTCTGGGCCAATGATAATGAACTGATTTTTACCAATGACAAACGCAGCGACAGTACCCAGCTATTTGCGGTAAACCGTACATCGGAGGCGGTGCGGCACCTGATGCCTCCATTGCCTGTAAAAATGCGCTGGGTGTCGCCCACCAAAGTCATCGGCAACAGTTTTTTGATTTCGCTGAACGAGCGGGACTCCTCCGTGTTTGATGTATACCGTCTCCGTACGGATGCATGCAAGAAGGAATTGGTTGCCAGGAATCCGGGCAATATCATCCGTTGGTTCGCCGACCTGGACGGTAAACTCCGGCTGGCCCTGGCCAGTGACAGTGTCAGGGAAACCGTGCTATACCGGAATACTGAACAAGAGGCGTTCAAACCGGTCATGAGCAACAGTTTCAGGAACTCGATTATGCCATTGGGATTCTCCAGGGGGGAGAAGAGCCATGTCTTCGCACTTTCCAATATTAACCGGGATAAGCTGGCCTTGGTGGAGATTGATATGGAAACCGGTGAGGAAGTGCGGGAGATCTATAGCCATCCGGATGTGGATATCAACTACGGTGGGTATTCCAGCGACCGGGGCGAGATGTCGTATGCAACCTATGCTACATGGAAACAGCAGCGCCATTTTCTGAGTGCACAGACTGAGCGCGTATACCGGGCAATCAGTAAGGAGCTGGAGGGTTATGAAATTGATATCCTGGATAGGGATACCTCCCGCCGTCGCTTTATTGTTCGAAGCTATACAGACAAGGATCCGGGCGCCATCTACTATTACGACATGGCCAGCCGCCACCTGGTGAAGCTCGCGGAAAACAGTCCGGCACTGAAGGACCGGGTTCTTGCCGGGATGAAACCCGTGACGTATAAATCTCGGGATGGCCATTCGATTCAGGGATACCTGACGATGCCTCCGCGCAGTAAAGGAAAAAAAGTGCCGGTGATCGTCTTCCCTCACAGTGGACCGGCCGATCGCGATAAGTGGGGCTTTCATCCGGAGGTGCAGTTTTTTGCCGACCGCGGCTTCGCTGTGTTCCAGGTCAACTACCGGGGTTCTACCGGCTATGGCAAGGAGTTTTGGGCAGCTGGATTCAAGGAGTGGGGCGGGAAAGTTCAGGATGATATTACCGACGGTGTGCGGTGGCTGATCGGCCAAGGCATCGTTGATTCCGCACGCATCGGGATATATGGAGCCGGTTTCGGCGGGTACTCGGCATTGCACGGGGCATGCTTTAATTCGGATCTCTACGCGTGCGCTGCTTCCTATTCAGGGTTCATGAACCTGTTTACTTACCTGAAAGAAATACCTCCGCACCTCAAACCCTACCTGCAGATGTATTATGAGATCATCGGGAATCCGGAATCCGAGCCGGAGCTGATCAAGGCCATGTCCCCGGTATTCCATGCGGATAAGATAAGGATCCCGGTATTTATTGCCCAGGGAGGCAAAGACAGCCGCAGTGCGGTTAACGAGACCAACCAATTTGTTCAGAAACTGAAGAAGCGCAAAGTGCCGATCACTTATATCCTTCGTGAAGAAGAAGGGCGTTACTTCCGCAATGAAGAAAACCGCATCCAGTTTTACCGGGAATTGGGCGCATTCTTTGACAAGTACCTGAAATGACGCACCAACGCAATACCTACCGGGTGAATTATATGCTGGTCGGCGCGTTTATCGTGGTTATGTTAGCGTCCTTCGTATTGGCCATGATTCTGGCCCGTGACCTCACGGTAACCTACGTGGAGAATGAGTTTGCGTCCCGTAAGGTTGAGGTGCTGGAACACAATATCGGACCGTTCAATGATTTCTTCCATAACCGCATTCCGGAAATTTCGTTCTATCAGGGATACCTGGATTCCGCAGGTGTGGCGGCCTATGCGGACAGCGTCCTGCATGATTATCCGTTTGTTGAGCGGATCGTGTTTTATGACGTCTCACTCAGCAACGAGGAGCAGATTGATTATGGATTTTCTGCCAACAACCTGGTGGTTTATCCAAAGGGTGTTTACCAGTTCAGTGCCCGACATGCCGGAGACAATATTACCCTGGAGTCGACCCGCAACGGCGAATTGCCATTGTCCCTCTCAGACGATTTTAATAATATGGCCGTCAAATTTGCAGCGTTCATAGAGCGGGTCGACACGACAAGGGCGCTTCGTGACGATGATATCTTCAAAGCGTTCTATGCGGTAACTCCGGGAAAGATCTCGTATATGAACATTCCGCGCCGGGACGACCTGAAAGCCTATAAAGAACTCATGTACGGACAACATGCGCATGAGGCTGTCTATGAGCAGGATGTCCTTACTTTTTTCATCAACCCGAACAAGCTTTCACTGGAAAATACCGTTCCCGAACTGTATCAATATGTGCAGATCCAGCCCTTGGTTTACGAATCTATCGACACTGATCCCGACCTGCTCACTACGGAAACGCCATTGCCGGGTGCCCTGTCTGACTATAAGATTTACTTCAGTTCCAGCCGCTCCTTTTTGGAATCGGAGATCAGCAGGCGCTTTCTGCCGGTAATGGCCGGCGTTTTGGGTATCTATCTGCTGCTGGCCGTGATCGCGTACCTGATCTACAGGAATCTTTACGTCAACAAGCGCATGTTTAAGCTGCAGTATGACTTTATAAATAACCTGACGCATGAGTTCAAGACACCTGTCAGCGTCATTAAGATTGCAGGTAATAATATCCGGAGTGCAAAGCAGCTTTCCGACCCAGAGCGGAAGCATTATGGGAAAATACTGGATGAAGAAGCTGATAAACTCAATAATTTGATGAATACGCTGCTTTCTTTCACGCAAATCGAGAACAAATCCATCCAAATAAAACGCGAGGAAGTGAATCTGCATGAATTTTGTGATAAAGTATTGTCAGCTTCCAAAATTAAGTATGTAGATTTGGACATCCGGTGCAGGGTGAACGCAGATCGTACGCTTTATACGGATCCGGTGCTGCTGGGCAGCATTTTCCAAAACCTGATCGATAATGCATACAAATATTCCAAGCCGGACAACAAGGTGTTGGAAATTAGAGTGGAACAGATGCGGAAACAGGTGACGATGCGATTTGCGGATCAAGGTATCGGAATCGCCCGGAAGGAGTTACCTCATGTTTTCAAGAAATTTTACCGGGTGCAGAACCAGTATAATCAGCAGGGCAGTGTGGGGCTGGGCTTGGCGTTTTGCAGGGAATTGGTTAATTTCATGGGCGGAACGATATCCGCGGAAAGCGAACTGGGAAAGGGGACGACGTTCACTATCGTTTTTCCCCAGGATTAAAAGATGAATCGTATCAAGTTATGCAAAAAAATATAAAAATAGCCGTTATCGAGGATGATGAGAACCTGCGTTTCCTGGTTGTCCACCGTCTGGAATCGGAAAGTTACCAGGTAGTGCAAGCCGGGAATGGGGAGGAAGCGGAGAGGCTTATCCTGGAGCAAAAGCCGGATATTGTCCTGCTTGACTGGATGTTGCCAGGTAAACAAGGGTCCGACATCTGCACAAGCCTGCGTAATGCTGGGTTCAGTAACCTGATTATTATGATGACTGCTAAGTCGCAGGATGTTGATAAGATTGATGCATACAGTTTCGGCGTCTCTGACTACATCACCAAACCGTTCAGTATGGATGTGCTCGTGGCGATGATCGAAAACAAGATCAAATACTTCGTGAACAGCCAGAATGCTGAGTTGTATACTTTCGGGGACACGGAACACCATCCCAATATCCACTCACTTGTGCGAAATGGCAGAAAGATCGAACTTACCATATTGGAAAACCGTATCCTCTTATACTTCCTCCAGCATGCGGGCCGGGTGATCAGCAGGGACGAACTGATGCAGGTAGTCTGGGGATACAGCTCAAATGTAAATACCCGGACACTCGACATGCACATCGTGCGCCTGCGGAAAAAGATTGAGACCAATGCCGACAAACCGGCTTATCTACAGACCGTCAGAGGGATGGGGTACAAGTTCGTTGAGAATCCTTAAGTTATCCGCTGCGGGGTTTTGCTTTTTCAAAAAAAAGCACTATCTTCGTCCAAACGAGCAAGGCCATATCGCATAGGACGGTATGGTCTTGCTTCTTTTTTTGACTCGATTTTTTTTAAATTTATATGTATTATGGCAGAAGTAACGTATTACAGCAAAGAGGGATTGGAGAAACTGAAGGAAGAATTGCAGTTTCTGAAAACGGAAGGCCGGGCCAGGATTGCCAGAGCGATCGCCGAGGCGCGTGACAAGGGGGATTTGTCGGAAAACGCGGAGTACGATGCCGCCAAAGAGGCTCAAGGCCTGCACGAGGCCAAAATCGCAAAACTGGAACAGACGCTCGCGACAGCCAGGCTGATCGATGAGTCTGCCCTTGACACCTCAAAAGTGCTTGCTTTGTCCATTGTGAAGTTAAAGAACGTTAAAAACGGCGCAGTGATGACCTACCAGCTGGTATCAGAGACCGAGGCAGACCTCAAAGCGGGAAAAATTTCAGTGAAGTCGCCTATAGCTCAGGGCCTGTTGGGTAAATCAGTGGGCGATAGGGCCCAGATACAGGTTCCGGCGGGTGAGGTCGAACTAGAGATTCTCGAGATCAGCAGGTAAACAGGAATGTCGGTTATGTGCGGGTCTGCCATAACCGCACATAGCGGAACGAACAATAACGTAGAACGGCTGTTAAATAAAGCAGCCGTTTTTTATATTTGTAGACGCGGTAACCGTCATTACGTATTAAAGGACAAAAGATGCCCACCATATTTTCAAAAATCATAGCCGGTGAGATACCGGCGTACAAAGTAGCTGAGAGCAACGATTACCTGGCTTTTCTGGATATTAACCCACTGGCCAAAGGTCATGTACTGGTTATCCCCAAGCGGGAGACCGATTACCTTTTCGACATAGAAGACGATGAGTATATGGGGCTTTGGGTATTTGCCAAGATCGTAGCACAGGGCCTCAAGCAGGTATGCCCCTGTGAACGCGTAGGAGTAGCGGTGGTAGGACTCGAAGTAGCCCATGCCCATATTCATCTGATCCCCATTAACCATGTAAGTGACATAGATTTTAGCCGGCCCAAGTTGAAACTAAACCATGAAGAATTCACCGAAATGGCAGAATCTATCAAGAATTCGGTCCTGGCGATTACCAACAGGACATAGCCAGCCGGCGCTTCTGCCGATTGCTCGCTATTCATTTTATATTCGTATTTTTGTCATTGACGTATGCAAGAGTTTTGGGAGTCGTTTTCGCAGTTACTGGACGCCGAAGCGTTGATAAGGTCCGGAGGCTTCTATCTGGTAATATTTATCGTATTTGCGGAAACGGGGCTGTTCTTCGGTTTTTTTCTCCCCGGAGACTACCTGCTCTTCCTTGCGGGGTTATTCTGCGCTTCGGGCTTGCTGAACGTCGATATCGTTACGCTATGCATGGGGTTGTTCGCCGCCGGTGTACTGGGCAACTTCACCGGTTATTGGTTCGGTTGGCGTACGGGACCTATGCTGTTCAAACGAAAAGAATCCTGGCTTTTTAAACGGCGTTATGTGGTGATGGCAGAGGAGTTCTATCACAAATACGGAGGGCCGGCACTTATTATCGGCCGTTTTATGCCAATAATCCGTACTTTTGCGCCTATACTGGCTGGCGTGGTACGGCTGGACTTCCGGAAGTTTGTGTGGTACAACCTTTCGGGTGCGGCCGTCTGGGTATCGCTGCTCACGTTGTCCGGTTTTTTTTTAGGGCGCGAATTCCCCCAGATCATTCATTACATTGAATACATCATTATCGGTTTTGTGGTCATTTCATTTACACCGATATTGATCGCCTTGATCCGGAGAAAATTGCGGCTGGGCAAGAAACAAGCCAACACAAAAGAGTAATAATCAAAGTTATATCCATAATGAGTATATCACATCCATGGCATGAGGTCTCTCCGGGCGATGACGTCCCCTCATCGGTTAATGCAATCATCGAAATTCCTAAAGGTTCCAAAGCAAAGTATGAAATCGACAAGAAAAGCGGCCTGATCAAATTGGACCGCGTATTGTTCTCGTCCGTGATGTACCCAGCCAACTATGGCTTCATTCCCAAAACGTACTGCGACGACAAGGATCCGCTTGACATTCTGGTGTTATGTTCGGTTGATGTGTATCCCATGAGCATCATTGAAGCCAAGGTTATTGGCGTCATGCACATGATTGACAACGGCGAACAGGACGATAAAATCATTGCTGTTGCCAAAAATGATATGTCCGTCAACTACATCAATGACCTCTCGGAACTGCCTCCGCACACCATGAAAGAGATCGTACGTTTCTTCCAGGACTACAAGGCCCTTGAACATAAAAACGTTACGATAGAACGTCTTTTTGGCCGGTCATATGCTTACCAGGTTATCCAGGACAGCATAGAACTGTACCAGAAAGAATTTGCTGACCTAACAATGACCTAATGGGCTGGGAGATCTTCTGGACATTATTCCTGGTTTTCGCCAACGGTTTCTTCGTGGCTGCCGAATTTGCGATCGTCAAAGTAAGGGCATCGCAGATTGAGATCAAACTCAAGACCGGTAGCCAGGTGGCTCAGGTAGCCAAACACATCACCAATCACCTAGATGGATATCTGGCCGCCACACAGCTGGGTATTACCATTTCATCCCTTGCTCTCGGCTGGGTGGGTGAGGCTGTGATGACCGACATCGTCGGCAGTATATTCGGCTGGTTTGACGTTGAGCTTACCGGTACCGTTGCCAAAAATCTGGGACATGTTCTGGCTTTCAGTATCATTACCGTTCTTCATATCGTCTTCGGTGAGCTGGCGCCCAAATCCATGGCTATTCAGCGCCCTGTGGCAACGACCATGAACATTGCGCTGCCCTTACGGTTTTTTTACGTAGTGTTCAGGCCCATCATCTGGGTGCTGAATGGATTCGCCAACCTTCTTCTGCGGCTGCTGGGATTTGAAACCAACGTAGGCGAAGCCCACCATTCGTCTGAAGAACTGCAATACCTGCTTGACCAGGGCCGGGAAAGCGGCGCGCTGAATATGGCAGAACACGAGCTCATCAAGAACGTTTTTGACTTCAACGAACGGATCGTGAAGAACATCATGGTGCCGCGCACCAAGATTTCCGCGGTGGAAATGAGTTGCCCGGTAGATGCCTTCATTGACGTCATCACCAAAGAGGGTTACTCCCGGATACCGATATACGATGAAAATATCGACCGGATAATCGGTATTGTCCATACCAAGGACATCCTTCCTATTATCGCCAAGAAGAAGGAACTGGTGCTTAAAAACATTATCCGGAAACCATATTTTATTCCTGAGACTAAAAAAATCAACGACTTGATGGCTGAGTTTCAGCAAAAGCGGATCCAGATTGCCATCGTGCTGGACGAGTTCGGCGGAACTGCCGGAATGGTGACCTTGGAGGATATCGTTGAAGAGCTGGTGGGTGAGATCCAGGATGAGTACGATGAAGAAATCCCCGTGGTGGAAAAGATATCCGACACCGAATACATGGTAGACGCCAGCGCCAATGTACATGACGTAAACGAACTGCTTCCTGTCGAGCTGCCGGAAAGCAATGACTATGATACCATTTCAGGTCTGGTGAGCGACTTGTTCGATAAAATACCGGATGTAGGCGAACACAAAGAGTTTCATGGGTACAACTTCATCATTATGAAAAAGACCCAGCAGAATATCGAGTTTGTGAAACTGGAACTGATCGGTACGCCGGAAGACGAGGAAGCCGAATAACAATAAACCAAGAACACCTTTGCAACGTTTCTATAGCCCGCATATCGAGCCACATCTGCGTTCCTTCCTGTTGAGCGAGGAGGAGAGCAAACATGCAATACGCGTGTTGCGGATGACCGTGGGCGACGAGTTGCAACTTGTGGACGGCCGGGGAAGTCTCTATACGGCCGTCATTACTGACGCTCATCCTAAGCGGGCAGTGCTGGAGATTACCCACGTTGAGACCGGCTATGGTGAAAGGCAATATCACCTGCACATTGCCGTTGCGCCGACCAAGAATATTGAACGGCTGGAATGGTTTCTTGAGAAGGCCACTGAGGTGGGTATAGACGAAGTGACGCCATTGATCTGCGAGCATTCGGAGCGGAAGGAGGTGAAAGCTGAACGACTGATAAAAGTGATGGTAGCTGCCATGAAACAGTCGCTGAAAGCGTATCTGCCACGTTTGAACCAGCCGGTAGCATGCCGTGAGTTTCTGGCCCGGAACAGCGCAGAGGACCGGTTCATTGCGCATTGTGCTGAAGGGGAGAAGCAGTATTTGAATATAGCCGCCAAGCCCGGTGGGCGATATGTTGTGTTGATCGGTCCGGAGGGTGACTTCAGTGCTGCTGAGATCGCGGAGGCGATTAAGCAGGGGTACGCCCCGGTCACACTGGGGGACTCGCGTCTGCGCACGGAGACTGCGGCGTTGATGGCTTGCATGGAGATGGCGTTGCTGAATCGGTAGCTTCCTTGCGCTTGATTGCAAAGCCTTTTTTATGCGCGGATCCAAGGTGTGGGGCTTCGGAGGCGAAGCGTTCGGTCTGGGAGCTTCCTTGCGCTTGATTGCAAAGCCTTTTTTATGCGCGGATCCAAGGCGCTTCGCTTCGGGATCCGCTTGTTTTCTGCTGGTACGATAGCTTGTGCTTTGGCTTTGCTGCTCAGCGCTTCGTACGCTCCCAACGACCTCACGCTTGCCTCCTTCGCTCCCAAGAAGGCCAGCCGGGGCGATGACGGTTGTGCTTCGGAGGCAGCAACCAGCAGCCAGGCTTGCCCATGATAAATCATTTTGCGGAGCGCTTACGAAACAAGCAGACCGCTGCGCGTAGGGCAGGAGCGAAGGGTTGTATTCGGTCAGCGCCCGGGCAAGCGGCAATGGGTTGCAACACAGCAGCTTGCCGGAAACGCCCGGCTGGCCGCCAAACCCGTCCGGATAGCGTATTGCCGATACCAATGCGCATTTATAACATGCTTTATGCCCGAAGCCTGTATCACCATACAACCACTTCTACGATGCCAAGCGAACTTGCGTCTTTGGATTTAAGCGGGTACAACTCGCCGCTGTAGAGCTCAAAAAAGGATACACCGAGCAAGGCAATCACCGATCCGCTGCCGGTCCCTCCATCTATGGCCAAATCCAATGATGATGCCGGGACCTGTCCGGTAAGCGACAGTAACGTGGTGGCTTCCGATGCTAGCGGCGAATAGGGATAGCCTTCTTCCTTCCCCCCGGAGAAATCTATTTTCAGTGCCGCCGCCGTGAGCCGAAAGTGTGTTGCCTCCTTGGGAGACACTATGGCCTGCTTCGGATAATAAGCAGGTAAGTGCAGCTGCACGGTCCCGGCAGAAACATCGGCCGCTACACTGTACCTGAGCAACAACGTTTCGTGCAGCGGAGCATTGCAGTTAAAGTCGAAGTACCTGAGCATGCCGGTATTTTCCGGAAAGATCAACCTTTCTCCACGGACATGCCGACCATCTGATTTCAGTACCCGGACCATCCGGCGATTCAGGCGGTTGACCAGGGTGCCATCGGTATTGTGCAACAATAAAGGTCGAAGAGCGCTGCGCAGCGACTTTGCTGCCTTTACAGCGCGGCCGAACTCGCTGGCGTTCTCGCGGCTCCGTATGAATGCGGGGTCATGTTTTACGCGTGCCGGATCCACTCCTTTGGCCCGCCGAGCTTGGTACCCCTTGTTGTTTTCGTAAAAGGAGAGGTCCCCGACCCGCCCTTTCAGCTTAATTATGCTTTCCTGTTGCGCCATTGCATAAAAAGATATTCACGAAGTTAGGGAATCATGCGGAAAGGCTTGTCGCGAAATGACGTAAATGTCGCGAAATGTCGCAAATGTCGCAAAATGACGCTTTTGGCTCCCTCTTACACGGGCTTCCATTGCAGATCTGGAGCTCTGCCACCCCTTACGAAGCCGTTATCGACCCGGCTATTCCGTACGTCATCCGTAGGTGGTATGTACCTGTAGTGTACCTCTTATAGCACTACATATTGCTTATATATAGGCTGCTTGTCACGTGGACACAAGTCGTGACGGGCTCGCCCTTGCCTGCTTGGCTTTGGAGGCAAGCTTTCGGTCCGGGAGCTTCCTTGCGCTTGATTGCAAAGCCTTTTTTTATGCGCGGATCCAAGGCGCTCCGCTTCGGGATCCGCTTGTTTTCTGCTGGTACGATAGCTTGTGCTTTGGCTTTGCTGCTCAGCGCTTCGTACGCTCCCAACGACCTCACGCTTGCCTCCTTCGCTCCAAAGAAGGCCAGCCGGAGCGGCGCCGGTCTGTGCCGGACCAAGCCCTTCGGGCTAAGAACCTCCGTCGCAACTGCTTGCAACGCACTTAGACGGCGCGTCTTGCAGGCGCTTCGCTTCAAATCCGCTTGGTTTGCTGCATAACGGACGGAACTGCCGGTGCGTTGCTGCCCGTTGCTTCCTCCCGGTTCAATGCCCTCATCCTTGGTCCGTCACTTTATACTATATGTAAGGAGCCAGCCGGGGCGGCGTCGGCCTTTGCTGCGGAAGAAGCAACAGGCAGCCAAGCCGGGCCCTTACGAATACTCATCGGCACAGCCTTACGGGAAGTAGCGGACCTGAAACAGCGATGGGTGGCGGATAGGCGTGCCTTGGTCTGCTGTAGGCCCGGCGGCAACAGTTGCGATGAAGCAGCTGAACGGCGCCGCCCGGCTGGCCGTACACCTTCACGCTTTACCTCCTTCACTCCAATAAGGCTAGCCGGAGCGATGACGGCATTGGCTGCGGAGGCAGCAACCAGCAGCCAGGCTTGCCCTTGACAGGTCATTTCGCGGAGCGCTTACGAAACAAGCAGACCGCTGCGCGAAGGGAGGTGTGAAGGGTTGTATTCGGTCAGCGTCCGGGCAAGCGGCAATGGGTTGCAACGCAGCAGCCTGGCGGAAACGCCCGGCTAGCCGCAGCGGCAACTGATTGCGATGAAGTAGCTGAACGGCGCCGCCCGGCGTGCCGCAGGCTAAACACCCACGTTACTGAATCAGTTCCGCATCAAGGATCTGGATCTCCGAATTGCCTTCCTGCGTATTGGGGTTAAGGCGTACGCGCCCCTTGATCTTGATCGGTTCTTCGGTAAAGCGCACTTTTTCCCCCTTCTTCATAAAGATCTCCACCATGGGCGGCACATCACCCTGCCCGCAGAACATGCATTGCATGATAGGAAGCACCGAGAGCATGAAGGTCTCATGGTCCCGTCCGCCATTCATGGGCACGAGATACCCCGGCAGCGTAACCGTCTTGTTGTCAATGGCCTTCAGTTCATCGGGGAAATGTGGGGTGTAAACCGTCTGATTGTCCTTATGGGTCACCTTGTACATCAGTTTATTGATGGTTTCCCATGTTTGATTCATCATCGGTGTGTGGTCCGGTACCTGTCCAAAGGGGTTGTCCTGTTGTGCATGCAAGGTCTGCGCCCCCATAAGGATCAACGCCACGGTAATCATTTGCTTAATATATCTGATCATTTTCTTAATTTCCTGATAATGTATGTGAAATGGATGTTCTGTATGCCTTAATGGCCGGAATGGCCGCGGCAACAAATCCTATGCCTACCCCGATGGCGACGAGCCAGCCCTCCTGCGGGAGCACAGTCATGGCATCGAGGAGTGTGGCTGAACCACCGGTGCTGGCACTGATCAGGTACACCGCGACGTGGCCGATGATAATACCGAACAACGCACCTACAAAGGTAAGCAATATTCCTTCCGCTATTACTATTCCGAACAGTTTTCCCTGTGAGGCGCCCAGTGTACGCATGATCGCAAGGTCGTATTTCCGGCTTTTTAGCGCGTTATATAAGCTGATGAAGACGCTGAGGGCTGCCATCAGCATAATGACATAGGCCAGGATCTGCAGTGAATCGATGCCAATGCCCAGCAGGGAGAACAGCCGGGCGCTTTCGATGGCCGGTGACGCTGCCTGCATGGCGGTATTCTGGTTAACCAGCCTTGGAAACATGCCGATGGCTGCCGGGTTCCGGTATTGGATCAGTAGGCTCGTGATTTCGCGCTCACCGGTTCCCACATCGCCCATGATGCTTTTGACCAGTTGGCCGTCGGCGACTGGGGATGGGGGGGCGGTCTCATGGTCGTGCTCTTCGGCATGTTCGTGGTCATGATCTTCACCGTGATGATGCTCATGCTCTTCCACGCCGGCTACATCGTGGTCATGGTCATGATGTCCGTGGTCGTCATCGTGCTCATGATCATGTTCTTCTTCGGCGTGGTCCCCGTGCATCCGCCACACACTGGCTAGGTTGGTCAGTACCAGGCGGTCTGCTATGTGGTGGGCCGGTTTGAAAATACCGGTAATAGTGTAGGAGTGTTCGTCATGGGTGTGTCCTTCGCTGCTCAAACCGTGTGAACCGTGGATTTCATCGCCTATTTTCAAGCCATGTTTCCGGGCGACTTCGGCACCGATCACGGCCTCAAAATCCTCCGTCCAGGTCCGGCCCTCGGCCAGTTCCAGCCCATAGAGCTGCAAGAAAGTGCTGTCGGTGCCGACGATACGATGCCCCCGGTAGTTATCCCCTAAGGACAGCGGGACGGCCAGCTTAACCATAGGATTTGCTGCCAGCTTGTTGGCTTCCGCGAGGCTTATATTGCCCGTCGGGTTATCCATATGGTAAATGCTGCTCAAGATCAGCTGAATGGGGCTGCCCTTAGCACCTACTACCAGGTCAATGCCGCGGCTGTTGTTGTCCAGCTGCTCCTCGATCTGATGGGAAGTGAGCAGCAGTACGCAGAGGATACCGGTACCGAAGGCCGTGAGCAGTATGCCAAGTATGGAGGTAGCGGGATTCTGACGGATGTTTTTCCATGCAATCTGTAGTATGTTCATGATCTTGGCCCTCCCATTTCATAAGCGTGTGCGATGCGCGTTTTTACCCGTTTGTCATGCGTTGCAATGATGAGCGTCGCGCCGTTTCTCTCGGCCTGGCTCAGCAGAAGTTCCAGGACGCTTTCGGTGTTACGGTCATCTAACGATGCGGTCGGTTCATCTGCCACCAGAATAGCGGGATGGTTGACCACTGCCCGCGCGATGGCTGCCCGTTGCATTTGCCCCCGGCTGAGCTTGTTTGGATAACTGTCAGCTTTATGATCAAGGTTCAGGAGCGCAAGTACCTCCCCGATGCGGTCATGATCCACCTTGGCGCCGGCGAAACCCTGGGCAATCTGTAAGTTTTCCCTCACGGTCAGGCTCCGTACCAGGTGTGCTTCCTGAAAAATCAGCCCGATGCGCTGCCCCCGGAATTCATCGAGCTTCCGGGAAGGCAACTGATATAGTGACTGTCCATCCACCTGTACGTTGCCCGATGTTGGTTTCAGTAGTCCGCTCAAAATGTGCAGTAGAGTAGTTTTGCCACTGCCGGACTCGCCCAGTATGAGCGTATGGCGCCCCTTGGGCACTTCCATATCCGTAAAACTAAGTGATTCCCCTCCCGGATATTGATAGGTGATGCCATTGAGGCTGATGACATTGCGTTCGTTATAGTCCTGCATCGCTTAATCTCCTTTGGTCTGGCAAGTTTAAGGTATTCCGTTCAAATACGTATGTCATAAATGCAACTTTATTGATATTGTTGGGGCAGGTTGTCGGTGGCCGGTGATGGATCGCCGGTTGCGGGTGGTCGGTCATGGATGTTGAGTTTAATGCAATATTTGCTTAAATTTATGGTGATATGAGGTGATTTATTTGTTATTTTATGAATAATTACTTTTTTTTCTGTCATATTTGGTTATAATTGTCCGATAAAATCAACTTTCCTGTCGATATGATCATCGGAATTCCTAAAGAAGTCAAAAATAATGAGAGCCGGGTCGGTTTAACAGCGTCCGGAGTGTTTGAATTGAGTCAATACAATCATAAAATCCTGGTGGAGCAGGGTGCCGGAAAGGGGAGTGGGATCTCAGATGCGGAGTATGAAAGCGCCGGTGCGGAAATCGTGACCGATCCCCATGATGTCTGGAACCAAGCTGACATGATCGTGAAAGTCAAAGAGCCGATAGACGATGAATTGCGGCTGGCCCGCCCCGGCCAGATCGTCTTCACCTATTTCCATTTCGCTTCGAGCAACAACCTTACCGAGGCGATGATCGGAAGGGGAGCGGTGTGCATTGCTTACGAAACGGTCGAAAAACCGGACCGCTCCCTGCCCTTGCTTACTCCCATGTCTGAAGTAGCAGGCCGCATGGCCGTACAGCAGGGAGCCCGATACCTGGAAAAACCTGTCAAGGGCAGGGGAGTGCTCCTTGGTGGGGTGCCGGGTGTTCCGCCAGGGCGGGTACTCATCCTCGGCGCGGGCATCGTGGGTGTACAGGCCGCCAAGATGGCCTCCGGATTAGGTGCTCACGTGACCATCCTTGATAATAATACAGATCGCCTGCGCTATGTGAATGATATCCTGCCTTCCCATGTCGTAACTCAGTACTCCAGTCAGTATACCATCCGCAAGCTGGTGCAGACGCATGACCTGATTATCGGTGCCGTACTGATTCCTGGAACAAAAGCCCCCAAGCTGGTCACCCGGGAGATGCTGAAAACCATGCGGCCAGGAACCGTCATCGTGGACGTGGCCGTGGACCAGGGCGGATGCGTTGAAACCTGCGTGCCCACGACACATGAGAATCCTACCTATATCATCGATGACGTGTTGCACTACTGCGTTGCGAACATGCCCGGAGCGGTACCTTTCACCTCTACGTTGGCACTGACCAATTCCACCCTGCCTTATATCATTAGAATTGCCAACCAAGGGTGGAAAGCGGCGTGTGCCGATGATCCCACGCTTGCAAAGGGACTGAACGTCGTAGAAGGGAAAGTGGTATATAAAGGGGTGGCAGATGCCTTTGATCTGCCCTTGCATGACGTGCGGGACGTGCTGGCTTAACCTACGCTTAAACTTATTCCCTTTGATTCACAGCATGTTGAGGTCTAGCCTTTGGGGTGGTTAATGATTAATTAACACTAAATTCACTAAAACATGATATTCACGAAATAATGGCTTTATACTAAACTAATTCCTTTGTACAGGAATAAAGAGGAGTTCAAACCCATTAAAAATGAAAATCATGAAAAAACTGTTTTTACCATTCCTAACCGTGTTTGCGTTGGGATTTGCAACCAGCTGCAGCGACGATGATGATCCAACACCGGATCCAGGTGAAGAAGGGGAAGAGATTGTGAAACAAGGGATGCTTACCGAAAACGAAACCTGGACAGCAGAAAATGTATATATTTTGGACGGGCACGTGGTCGTTGGCGAAGGCGTGACCCTCACCATTGAGGAAGGTACGATTATCAAGGCTGAAGACGGCCAAGGTGCCAATGCGTCGGCGTTGATCGTAGACCAAGGAGGCAGGTTGATGGCAGAAGGCACAGCTGAGCGTCCTATCATCTTTACGTCGGTAAACGATGATATCCAGCCGGGTGAAACCGAGAGCACGCTCGAGGTTGGTGACGCAGGCCAATGGGGCGGCGTGATCATGTTGGGTCGCGCTCCGATTTCGGTAGATGGCGCAGAAGGCACGTCATTCATTGAGGGGATTCCGGACAATCCTGATTACGGTATTTTTGGAGGAACTGATCCCGAAGATAATTCAGGTACGTTACGTTATGTATCTATCCGTTTCACAGGAATTGTTTTGGAGCAGAATGCGGAATTGCAGGGATTGACCTTGGGCGGAATCGGCTCGGGCACCACGATCGAAAACATTGAGATTTTCTCTTGTACAGATGACGGTGTGGAATGGTTCGGCGGTACGGTCGATGTGGAAAACCTGATCGTCTATGGACAGCAGGATGATGGCCTTGATATCGATATGGCTTATTCCGGTACTATTTCAAATGCCTTTGTGATTCAGACATCGGAATCAGGAAGCGCCTTTGAGATCGATGGTCCGGAAGGGACTATGCCTGGATCCTTCACCATGCGCAATGTAACGGTAGATGCAGGAAATTTCGCAGGTAAACTGTTAGCTGATTTCCGTGACGGCGCCACGGGGACGTTGGAAAATATCTATATGTTTAATATAGCTGATGAATCAACAGTCAACATCGCGGATGAGGCTACGGCGGCTAGCTATAGCGCCGGAAATATCGCGTTTGCCTCGTGGGAATTGGCGGCACCGGAAGGCGTAACGCTTGCTGACCTGTTTTCGTCTGGAGTAGCCGGATTATCCAGTGCAGCATTTGTGGACAACGCTTCGATCGTATCTGCAGGCGAGCAAACCGTAGGCGCTGACCTCTCTGTGTTCGGCTGGACCCTGACAAGTGCAGTAGGCGCATTTTAAAATAGTATAGCATTACAATACCGGTCCATCTTCCATATTACTGTTAGGAAGATGGACCTCTTTAATTTAACCAAACAACAAAGAAAGTTTCGTAGATGAACAGGGGATCTTATTTACTGCTTAGTGCGTTCATTTGTCTGCCGTTTTTCCTATTGGCAGACGAGATTGGCCGCATCACCGGAAAGGTCTTGGATGAGAATTCCAACGGGCCTTTGGCGGGTGTAAGTGTGCAGGTGGTGGGGACAAACGAAGCCACCAGCACAGATTTTGAGGGGGATTATACACTAGGTCTCGACCCGGGGACATATACGCTTCGGTTCTCATCGATAGGATTTGAAGTGAAAGAGATTACGGAAGTGAAAGTCGAAGCCGGAAAAGCCGTTGAGATGGATATCACACTGGCACCTGCCGCAGACGAATTGGAAGAGGTAGTAGTTACGGTCTCTGCAAGGCGGAATACGGAAATTTCTCTGCTCAACATGCAACGGAATGCCGGCGTAGTGATGGATGGATTATCTTCACAAAGTATCCAGCGTACGGGGGCGAGCACGATAGCAAGCGCAGTGCGGGCTGTGCCCGGTGTGTCGGTGCAGGATGGTAAATACGTTTACGTCCGTGGCCTGGGCGATCGCTACAGTAAAACTATACTCAATGGGATGGATATTCCAGGGCTGGATCCGGATAAAAACACTGTGCAGATGGATATTTTTCCAACTAACATATTGGAAAATATCGTGGTCGTCAAATCCGGTTCGGCCGAACTTCCAGCAGACTTTACGGGTGGGGTGGTTGACATTGTCACCAAAGATATTCCTTCGCAAAAACAAATCGGTGTTTCAGCGTCGATCGGTTATAATCCCGACATGCATTTCGATGACCGTTTTGTGACTTATCAGGGAAGCAGTACGGATTTCCTTGGGGTTGATAATAGAGACCGGAAGCTACCGCTGAGCCCAACCATGGATATTCCGAATCGCCTTGGTTCAGGGCGTGAGTCAGTTGAGGGAATAACCCGATCATTCAACCCGATCATGGGCGCCGAACGCCAAAATAGCATGCCCGATTTGAGCCTCGGTTTCGACTTCAGCAATCAATACACGCTTTGGGGCAATCAGTTGGGGGTTATCGCGGCAGTGAACTACAAAAACACCACCTCGTTTTACGAAGGATTTCAGAACGGCACTTATCTCCGGCCGCTACCAACCGATCCGAGCGATCAACTCAGGGTTGACCGCTCACAATTAGGTGATTTGGGCGGGCGAAACGTATTGCTTTCCGGGATGGCTGGGTTTAATTACAAAGCCGGCTCTTCCAAATATTCACTGAACCTCCTCCATATCCAGAATGGGGAAAGCCGGGCTGCTATTTACGATCACAAAGAGCGGGTCAGCAACTACATCGACGCGCTTAAATATAACCTGGACTACGGTCAACGTAGAGTATCCAATTTGCTGCTTAGTGGAAAGCATAGCAATGATGACGCTACATTCTTGACGGAATGGAAGGTATCGCCAACCCTCGTCAGTGCTGACGATAAGGATGTAAGAAACACTACGTTTGTCCGAGAAGGATCAAGTTGGACGATTCGGTCGGACGCAGGGGTTCCCACCCGTATATGGCGGGATCTGGATGAGGTGGATGCAGTTGGCAAGGTTGATTTTACCAAAAAGTTGAAACTGTTCGCAAATGATGCTTCCCTGAAGTTCGGGGGACTATACAGCTACAAACAACGCGACTATGCTATCAACCAATATGAAATTCGATCTATAAATGTCAACCATGCAAATTTAAATGGCGACCCGAATGCGATTTTGACGCCTGAAAACATATGGACACCGGAGACCAACTCAGGCTATTACATGGTCGGTGAGTATGAGGAAGCCAACACGTTCGACGCTACGCAGCACACCGGCGCGCTGTATCTTTCTGCGGAATTCAGGCCATGGGAGAAGTTGCGCACCATTGTGGGGCTGCGTGCGGAGCAATACACGACGTTCTTTACGGGAGCGAGTGTGGTTCCGAGAGCGAGCTACGATAATGTGAAAACGATTGATAAGCTAGACCTCTTTCCTTCCCTCAATCTGGTTTACAACGTGGTCGGAAATCAGAATCTAAGAGTCTCTTACGCCCGCACTACCGCTCGCCCCTCATTTAAAGAACTGTCAGTGATCCAGATCTATGACCCACTGACCGATACGCGGTTTCTTGGGAACCTAGCTCTTGAGCCCACTTATATCGATAACATAGACTTAAGATACGAGTTGTTCGGCGATGGCGCTCAGATGTTTGCAATCGGTGGTTTTTATAAACGATTTATAGATCCCATAGAGCTGCAGGTATCTTCGGACGCAGCCCCGGATAACTTTATCCCTCGGAATGCTCCTACTGCCACTGTATATGGAGTAGAAGCAGAGGCCCGTAAGAATTTCGGCTTTATCTCAGAATCTCTGACCGATCTGAGCCTGAATGTAAACATTACATTGGCTGAATCAGTCATTGAAATGGGCGAGAGTGAGCTGGCTAACAGACAACTTTTTGCCCGCGAGGGGGAAACGATAGACGACACCCGTCAGTTGCAGGGACAATCACCCTATCTGATCAATGCAGGGCTCAACTATAATGACGTGGACAATGGCCTGGAGGCGGGACTTTTCTATAACGTGCAGGGAAAAACGCTCCAAATCATCGGTTTTGCAAGCAACGCCGATGTCTACGCTAAGCCGTTCAACAGCCTTAACTTCAATCTGACCAAGAAGCTGGGGCCGTCTAAGAAGGGCGCAATTAATATTAAAGCTGAAAATATCCTGGATGCTGAACGCCAAAGCGTTTATGAGTCTTACGGCGCTGCTGATCAATTCTATCAGCTCCGTATACCCGGCCGCACCTTCAGTGTGGGATATAGTTACACGTTCTAAGCAAAATCATTCTATATATCAATACAACCGGAGCACTGACATGCTCCGGTTTTTTTGCGTAAATATATATTGCCGGCAGGTTTTTCCGGTTGGTTGCTGATCGCTGTAGATGGGACCCTTTCGGTGATTGTAAAACCGAAGCCTTCAGTCCTCCGCGACCTTGTAAGTCGGGTCTTCCAGTATATTGACTTCAATCAACTCGCCTGCGTTGCTGAGAAGCCGGCGGCAGTCCTCGCTTAGGTGTTTCAGGTGCAGCTGCTTGCCTGCCTTACGGTAACGTTCAGTCAGCTTATTCAGCGCCTCGATGCCGGACATATCCGCCACGCGGCTTTCCTTGAAATCGATGATCACCTCATCGGGATCATTTGCGATGTCGAATTTGTCGTTGAAAGCGGATATTGAGCCGAAGAATAGTGGGCCGTATATTTCATAGTGCTTTACGCCGTTCGAGTCTATGTATTTTCTTGCGCGGATCCGCTTGGCACTCTCCCAGGCGAACACCAAGGCGGAGATCACCACGCCGATCAGCACAGCCAAAGCCAGGTTATGCAGCAGGACGGTTACCGCGGCCACCAGAATGCCGACAAAGATGTCATGCCGGGGCATTTTGCCGATCATGCGGAAGCTGACCCACTCAAAGGTTCCTACGGACACCATGATCATCACACCGGTAAGCGCGGCCATTGGCACTTTCTCAATGAGTGGTGCACCGAACATGATAAACACCAGCAGCATCACTGCGGCCACAATGCCTGAAAGCCTGGCGCGGGCACCTGCCGAGATATTGATCAGGCTCTGACCGATCATGGCGCAGCCGCCCATTCCATAAAAAAGGCCGCTCAGGATGTTGGCGCCGCCCTGTGCCACGCATTCTTTGTTGCCGCGGCCGCGGGTGCCGGTGATTTCGTCTATAAGGTTCAGTGTGAGTAGGCTTTCGATCAGTCCTACGCCGGCGACGATGGCGGCATAAGGCAGGATGATGGTTAATGTATCGAGGGTTAAGGGAACGCCGGGGATATGGAACGGCGGAAACCCGCCCTGAATGGACGCGATGTCTCCGACCGTTCTGGTTTCCAGGCCCGCAAAGGCGACCAGGGCAAAGACAACGAGGATGGCCGTCAGGGATGCGGGTACGGCCTTAGTGAACCGGGGCAGGAACACCATAATCGCGATAGTCAAAGCCACTAGGCCCAGCATGGTAAAAAGCGGTTCTCCGCTCATCCACACCAGCTCGCCGTCTACATTGTGTTTAAAGTTGTCAAGTTGGGCCATGAATATGACGATGGCCAAGCCATTCACAAAACCGAACATTACCGGGTGCGGAACCAGCCGGATAAGTTTGCCCAGACGCAAGAGTCCCACTACAACCTGCAGTATACCGGCCAGGATTACAGTTGCAAAAACGTATTCGATCCCGTGGGTCTTGACCAAGGCGACCAGAACTACGGCTACGGCTCCTGTGGCACCTGAAATCATGCCGGGACGGCCCCCGAAGATGGCGGTGACCAAGCCCATCATAAAGGCGGCATAAAGGCCCACCAGCGGCGGCAGACCGGCAATCATGGAAAACGCAACGGCTTCAGGAATAAGGGCCAGTGCAACGGTGAGGCCTGCCAGGATCTCAATTTTATAATCCACCTTCTGCTTAAAGTCGAATAGACGTAAGTACGGATGCATAATAATTAATATTGTAGTAATGATGAATGATGATGTAACGTGTTGGACGGATCCAAAAAGTATGGTGTAAGCGAGAACCTGTCCCTTAAGAGACAGAAACTGCCGGTAGCGCCTATAAGGGATTAAGGCGGTGTAACGGGACTATTTTGAGTAGTGAGTCTCATTTGCCGGCAAAGTTAGAAAAATCCTTTGAAAGACTGGCTTTCTTATTCAATTCCCAGCAGCGCATAAATGCGCCGGGCGATTTCGGTATTGTCCATGAACCCTTGGAAGTGCTCCGCGCCCGGGCCGTAGGCCGCCAAGGGAACGGGAATGCCGGTGTGGTCGGTGGTGGCGAAATCGCCCAGGACATGGCCGGTCCTGGGGTTGCCGTCCAATACGACCAGTCCGCCGGTTTCGTGGTCAGAAGTGACCATGACCAGGGTTTCCCCGTCCTTATCGGCGTATTCAAGGGCCTGGCCGACCAGTCTGTCGAAACTGAGGTATTCGGTTATGGTGAAGGGCATGGAATTGCCATGGCCACCACCGTCTATCTTGGCTCCTTCCACCATCAGGAAGAAACCGTTACCGTTGCTCTGCCGCTGCAGGAATTCAACAGCGGGCGTGAATGCATGTTCGATCATGCGGTAGGAGGTGCTGATGCTGTCCTGTTCCTGGCTCAGCTTATCCCATTCCCGGCTTACCCGGTCCTCTGCGAAGGCCAGCAGGCGTTTACTATTGCTCACCGCGATACCATCAAGGCCCTGCTGCACCTGGAATCCCTTGTGACGCAGCCCGCGGATCAGCGTGCTGTCCCCGTTGGCAAAAACGGGGTGAAAGCCACCTATGATCAGGGAGAGCTTGGATTCCAGCAGATCATGGGCGATACTGTCAACTTGGTCACGTTCGCTGACGTGGGTGTAGAATGCAGAAGGGGTGGCACCGGTTACACGGTCATTGGAAACAATGCCGCTGGCTATGCCTTTCGCCGCCAGGCGGTCCGGAATGTTCGTTACCGGGTTGCCCAGCGTGTCCACGCCGATATAACGGTTGCGCGTCTTGACGCCGGTGGCCAGGGCGCTTCCCCCGGCGGCTGAATCCGTGTGGTAGTTGTCTGCCGAACCCGTGTAGAGATACCCTGTATACGGCATGTTGAGCACATTGAGCATACCGCGGTTGGCAGTGGCGGCCGCCCACAGCTGGGATAATCCGGCCCCATCGCTGATCAGCAGGATAACGTTGCGCGGCCTTGTGCCGGGCTTGGACTGGTTCCCCGGCTGATACGGCGTGTGGGGCGTCTGCTCGCCGTAACTGTGCCGGTCATAATGGCGCATGAAATCCGATACGGCGGCCGGGTCATCGGTATTGATGTAATCGATGCCCAGTTTCACCCACTCGTACCAGGTGGTCCGGGTATCCGGGCTGGCCCAGAAACGGATTTTCTTGCCGAGACGGTGCACAGAGTCCACAATGGCCTTTACTTTTTGCAGGTCGGGCCCGGTGAGCCTCCCCAGCCCGTTCCATTTGGAGACAGCGGGAAAAGGTGCGCTGAACAGCCCGATGCGCGCCAGCTGCCCAGGGGTATAGGTTGTACCTAGGTTACCATCGAAAAAGAAAATATCATCGAAGCTGTCGAAATCGTCTGCTTTGGGTCTATTGCCGCTGATGACCAGTTTCACCGCCTTTGGATTGTTCCGGCTGTCAAAAAGGTCACGGTAGGGCCGGAGTTTTTCGGTCAGCACCTCCAGTACCGGGGTTCCGTCGGTCTTGGGGTCTATGAGAAGCTGGAGCTGCCCACTGTCCGGGTAGAGGTAGCCATCTTCGGAGCCCCTGAAAGCCTGAAGGATGGGCTGCAAATATAGCCGGTCAAACGTACGTTCGGGGGTGATCTCATTGGCCTCATGCGCCACATACAGTTCACCGTCGCGGAGGAACAGGTCCACCTCTATGGAACCGATACCCACGCTGTAGGCAAGGCTGAAGGGATTGTTCCGGGTGTAGTCGTTATGGGAATGGACATTGGCCACGTAGGCAACGGGCCGGATCTGCGATGCGGCCGGTGTGGTGGCAACCAACGCCACAGCCAGTCCGAGCATATGGATAGCGCGATTTTTCTTCATGAGTCAGGGCAAAGGTAGCACAAGTACGTTAATTTAGTATTGGCGCCAGGTTGCGCCAGGATTAAAATATAAAAATGAATTTGGTGGAATGATTTATTTATCGTAATATTGCGATTAAATAACGAATGAAGTCATGGGTGTAACGCGGACTGAGATATTTACCGATGAACAGAACCGGCTTGCCGTATTGCTGAAGGCGTTGGCGCATCCGGCGCGTATTGCGATCCTGCAACACATCATGGCTGCTAAGACCTGCATCTGTGGGGATCTGGTGGAGGAATTGGGCCTGGCGCAGGCAACTATTTCGCAGCACCTGAAGGAGCTGAAAAATGCTGGACTTATACAAGGGACCATTGAAGGCGTAAGCGTCTGCTATTGCATTCACCCCGGTAACTGGCAGCAACTGAAAGAGCAAGTGAGTGTTCTGCTGAATGCCTATCAGGACACGGATAGTTGCTGCTGATTTTTTTTGGATGTATTAATCGTAAAATTGCAATATTATGGATAGTTCGAATTTAATGACTTGGAGCGCCTTTAAAAACAAGCTGGTTGCCCATCCTGATGCGGTGCTGCAATTCCAATATGCTGAGGGCAAATGGGTGGATGCGGCTTATCACATAACGGAAATCAAGCAGGCTCCGATCACTTCCGTTGACTGCGGAGGGGTGATGAACGCTTGGACGGAGATCATTGTCCAGTTGTGGGAGCCTGAAGGCAAAGACGCATCGCGCGCCATGGCGGTGAGTAAGGCGCTCTCCATCATCGAGGTGGTAGAACGCGTGTTACCGCTTAACCCAGCCGGCATCGTAAAGATCGAATTCGGGAATTCTCAGTTTGACACGCGGCAGATGTATCCCGGAGAAGTGATCGAAGAAGGGGAGAACCTGGTAGTGAACCTGGTGCCGGACGTCACACAATGCAAAGCCATAGGCAGGGGAGGTGACTGTGGTCCGACTACCCAGTCAAGAAGTGAAGCCACGCTGGAGCTCCTGGCAACGGCAAATGTTTGTACACCAGGGTCTGGCTGCTGCTAAGGAGTTAAGGAAAGTGATGATGGGAACGGAACTACGCCTTATGACTTCTTCAGACTGGCCGGCCGTGCGGGAGATTTATGTTCAGGGCATTTTGACCGGACAGGCGACCTTTCAGACAAACGCGCCGGGTTGGGAAGAGTGGGATAAGTCGCATCTCCCGCATTCGCGGTTACTGGCTGTCATTGATGACGGTGTTGCGGGTTGGGCCGCACTCACGCCGGTGTCCGGCCGGTGCGTCTACGCAGGCGTCGCAGAGGTAAGCCTCTATGTCCATGAACGGCATCGCGGCAAAGGCGTTGGGGCGTTTCTGATGCATCACCTGGTCGGCAGCAGTGAGCAGCATGGGATTTGGACCCTTCAGTCAGGCATCTTCCCTGAGAATGGACCGAGCATCCGCCTTCATGAAAAGTTCGGATTCCGGCAGCTCGGTGTCCGCGAGAAAATAGGCAAACACCATGGTGTATGGCGTGACACCGTAATGATGGAACGACGCAGCAAGGTGGTTGGAATTGATTAACAGATTTAAACCGATAAAAAAATGAGCAACATCCTAGTCCTCTGCACCGGCAACAGTTGCCGGAGCCAGATTGCTGAAGGTTATCTCCGCCACTTCGCGGGGACCACGGCGAACGTTTACAGCGCAGGCATCGAAACCCATGGGGTGAACCCAAAAGCCATTCAGGTCATGAAAGAAGATGGGATAGACATCTCGTCACACACCTCCAATCATGTGGACGAATATCTGGACATCCCGTTTGACTATGTCATTACGGTATGCGACAATGCGAAAGAAAGCTGCCCGGTTTTCCCTTCCCGGGCACAGAAATTCCATCACAACTTCCCCGATCCGGCAAAGGCACAGGGCAGTCCCGAGGAGGTCATGGACCAGTTCCGCGCGGTGCGCGACCAGATAAAAGCCTATGCCGCCACATTTGTCAACGAACACCTCACCGATCGGTAAGAAAATGGCTGTAGATCACTGTGCACCCGTTGCGGGCCGGAAGAAACTGGGCTTTCTGGACCGGTACCTGACCTTGTGGATTTTCCTGGCCATGGCCATCGGTGTGGGCCTTGGATACTTCGTCCCTTCAAGCGCTGCGTTCATTGATTCATATTCCAGTGGGACGACCAACATCCCGTTGGCCGTGGGGCTGATCCTCATGATGTATCCGCCGCTGGCAAAGGTCCGTTACGAAAACATGGGCGAAGTATTCAGGGATGTGAAGGTATTGACCGTGTCGCTGATATTGAACTGGGTAATTGGGCCATTGCTCATGTTTGCGCTCGCCATCACCTTTCTTAGAGACTACCCGGAATACATGGTCGGTCTGATCCTGATCGGCCTTGCCCGCTGCATCGCCATGGTAGTGGTCTGGAACGAGCTCGCTGAAGGGAACCGTGAATACGCCGCCGGACTGATTGCACTTAACAGCATCTTCCAGGTCCTGTTTTACAGTGTGTTTGCATACCTATTCATCACCGTGTTGCCTCCATTATTCGGTATCCAGGCCACGGAGATCGATATCACCATCGGACAGATCGCTCAGAGTGTCGGCATCTATCTGGGCATACCGTTCGCCCTGGGACTGATCAGCCGCTATGGCCTGATCGCCCTGAAAGGTGAGCGATGGTTCCAGGAGACATACGTTCCCTTTATCTCACCAGTTACCCTCATCGCGCTGCTGTTCACCATCGTGGTGATGTTCAGCCTCAAGGGCGAACTCATTGTGCAGATTCCCATGGACGTGATCCGGATTGCCATTCCGCTGGTCATCTATTTCGCCGTGATGTTCGTTTTCAGCTTTCTGATCGGCAAGCGTTTCGGGGCTGACTATTCCCGGAACACCGCCATTGCCTTTACCGCCACGGGAAATAATTTTGAGTTGGCCATAGCCGTGGCCATAGGCGTATTCGGCATCAACAGCGGCCAGGCCTTCGCGGGTGTGATCGGTCCGCTGGTGGAAGTTCCGGCGCTGATTGCACTGGTGAATCTGGCGTTCTGGTTCCGGGACAGGTAGAACTTTGTCCGATTTTTACAATTCAGGCGTTTGGTTTCGTCGTAGGTTTGTGTAAACAATAACACCCAGCAATATGAAACCGACAAGATTAAATTATATACAAATGAAACTGAACGCAGGAATCATCACCGAAAAACTGGAAGAGACCAAAGTATTCTATACCAATGTCTTGGGCTTTGGCGTATCCTTTGAAAATGAATTTTATCTGTTGATGCATACGCCGGATGGGTCGGCTGAGATCAGCTTTCTTCTGCCCAACCATCCCAGTCAAAAAACCATTTTTCAGTCACCGTTTAACGGCGAGGGCGTCTATCTCACAATAGAAGTGGAAAATGTGGATGAAGTATACCAACAAATCAGGAATAAGGGAATCTCAATTGAGGTTGAGATACGCGATGAGCCCTGGGGTGACCGGCATTTCGCCATTGTTGATCCAAATGGGATCGGCATTGATATTGTGACGTTTTCGGCACCGGAAGGGTAGGGGGTTGTGCTTCGGAGGCAAGCTTTCGGTCTGGGAGCTTCCTTGCGCTTGATTGCAAAGCCTTTTTTATGCGCGGATCCAAGGCGCTCTGCTTCGGGATCCGCTTGTCTGTGCCTGTACGACAGCGTCTGCTATGGCTTTGCTGCTCAGCGCTTCGTCCGGCTCCCAACGACCTCATGCTTGCCTCCTTCGCTCCAACGAGGTCCAGTCGAGGCGGCGTCGGCCTTTGCTGCGGAAGAAGCAACAGGCAGCCAGGCCGGGCCCTTACGAATGCTCATCGGCGCAGCCTTACCAGAGGTAGCGGACCTGAAACAGCGCAGGCTGGCGCATAGGCGTGCCTTGGTCCGCAGCGGGTCCGGCGGCAACTGATTGCGATGAAGCAGCCGAACGACGCCCCCCGGCTGGCCGCACACCTTCACGCTTTGCCTCCTTCGCTCCAAAGAAGGCCAGCCGGAGCGGTGACGGGTTGTGCTTCGGAGGCAAGCTTTCGGTCTGGGAGCTTCCTTGCGCTTGATTGCAAAGCCTTTTTTATGCGCGGATCCAAGGCTCTCTGCTTCGGGATCCGCTTGTCTGTGCCTGTACGATAGTTTCTGCTATGGCTTTGCTGCTCAGCGCTTCGTCCGACTCCCAACGACCTTCACGCTTTGCCTCCTCCGCTCAAAAGGCCAGCCGGAGCGGCGTAGGCCTTGCTGCGGAAGAAGCAATAGGCAGCCAGGCCGGGCCCTTATGAATGCTCATCGGCGCAGCCTTACCAGCGGTAGCGGACCTGAAACAGCGCAGGCTGGCGCATAGGCGTGCCTTGGTCCGCAGCGGGTCCGGCGGCAACTGATTGCGATGAAGCAGCCGAACGGCGCCGCCCGGCTGGCCGCCCGGCGTACCTTGGTCCGCAGCGGGTCCGGTGGCAACCGGTTGCAACGCAGCAGCCTGTCGGAAACGCCCGGCTGGCCGGCCAGAGGTAACGGCACGCGGAAGGCTGTGTCATATTGATAAATAGCAGTTAACATCTGGATAACAGGAAATCGCTATTTTTGGGCAGCACCAAACAAAAACCCGAACGCATCATCATGCAGAGATATTTGCGATCGAAATTAAGTAATGGAATCGAGAAGAGCCTTCCTTAAGAAAGCGTCGCTGCTGGCGGGAGCCGCCGCGGCGGCCCATGTATTGCCGCCATCTATCCGCCGGGCTTTGGCCATTGAGGCTCCCGCCGGGAGCACATACCTTGACGCCGAACATGTGGTTTTCCTTATGCAGGAAAACCGCTCGTTCGACCATTGCTACGGCACGCTTCGCGGCGTCCGGGGGTTCAATGATCCGCGGGCCGTCAAGTTACCGAATGGCTTGCCGGTGTGGGTGCAGACTAATAAAGAAGGAAAAAGTTATACTCCCTTCCGTCTTGATATCGAAAACACGAAAGCCACCTGGATGGGGTCCTTGCCACATGGCTGGCACGATATGGTGCATGCGCGCAACCAGGGAAAGATGGACACCTGGCTGGAAGCGAAGAAAGCGGGCAATCCCGAATATCGGCACATGCCGCTCACCATGGGTTACTATGATCGGGAAGATATTCCCTTCTACTATGCCCTGGCAGATGCATTTACCGTGTGCGATCACCATTTCTGTTCCTCACTTACAGGCACAAGTGCCAACAGATCTTATTTCTGGTCTGGCACGATCAGGGAAGAGCCGCGGAACCCTGATTCGGTGGCTCACGTGGACAACGGCCAGATCAATTACAAGGATGTGCAATGGAGCACTTATCCTGAGCGCCTTCAGGAGGCGGGCGTTTCATGGAAAGTTTATCAAAACGAACTCAGCCTGCCCGTAGGGTTCGAGGGGGAAGAAGAGGACTGGTTGGCCAACTTTACCGACAACAATCTGGAGTTCCATCGGCAGTATCACGTGCGGTTTCATCCGGCTCACCGGGTTCATATGGAAAAGCGGGCACAGCAGTTGGCCGCTGAATTGGATAGCGGCGATGCGGATCGGGAGGCTCTTGAAAAGAAACGTGCGGAGCTGGAACGGATCCGTGCCGACCTGGAGCGGTACACTGCCGACAATTTCGAAGCCCTGTCTGAACAGGAAAAGGAAATCCACCGGAGGGCCTTTGTCACCAATACCGGAGATCCCCACTACCATGAGCTGGAAACCATCCGGTATACCGATGCAGAAGGTGATAAGAGCGTACAGGTACCCAAGGGCGATATATTCCATCAGTTCCGCAAAGATGTTGAAGAAGGCAGTCTTCCAACCGTCTCCTGGCTGGTGGCTCCCTGCAATTTCTCCGACCACCCCGGTGCTCCCTGGTACGGTGCTTGGTACATCTCCGAAGCCTTGGATATTCTGACCAAGAACCCGGAAATCTGGAAGAAAACCATTTTCATCCTGACGTACGATGAAAACGACGGGTATTTCGACCACATCCCGCCCTATGTTCCACCGCACTCGGCAAGGCCGGACGCAGGCGCCATAGCAGCAGGTGTAGACACACGTGACGAATACGTCACGGCAGAGCAGGAAAAAATCCGCACCGGCAGGCCGGATGCGACGCTGGACAGCCCTATAGGCCTGGGTTTCCGGGTACCGCTCGTTGTCGCTTCGCCATGGACCAAGGGCGGGTGGGTCAACTCGGAGGTCTTCGACCATACCTCACCGTTGCAGTTTCTGGAGCATTTTCTGGAACACAAGACCGGAAAGCAGATCCAAGAGCCCAATATCAGCGCCTGGCGCCGCCTCGTCTGCGGAGACCTCACCTCAGTGTTCCGCCCGGCCGATGGCACGGACAAACCTTTGCTGGAGCCCCTGGGGCGCAACGATTACGTGGAGCGTATCTTCTCGGCCCGCACCAAGGGGCTACCCGGAGGCTACGGACCCTACGATCCCGCTGATCCCCAGCTGCCCCGGCAGGAGGTGGGCACGAAACCTGCATGCGCCATCCCTTATAACCCGGCCGTCACGGCAGGGCTGGAACAAGATAGGCAGACGCTCCTTATGGAGTTTACCGTAGCCGGAGGGCTTTCGAAATTTAAGGAAATCGGGGTGCCTTTCCGCGTACAGAGCCTGGTGCGCTACGGTCTGGAGGAAACACCCGGCCGTACCTGGGATTTCGCCGTGCGGGAAAACGAGGCGCTCACCTATAGCTGGCCGTTGGACCACTTCGAGAATGGTGCCTATCATCTGGAAGTACATGCGCCCAATGGGTTCTTCTGTGCTTTTGCCGGCAACACCGGAGACCCCAGCCTGCAATTGCAGGTCATCCCGGATGCGACAAGTGGCAATCTGGAAATACGTGGAGTATCTGGGCAGCCCCTGCAGGTAAGTATCCGCGACCTTTCCTACAAAGGCGGGCTGCAGACACTGCGCACCGGCAAAACCCCCTCCGCGCTGCAGATAGACCTCTCCGCCTCGGGCGGTTGGTATGATCTGGAAATAACCGTAGAAGGTTTTCCTGCATTCCGTAGGCACTACGCCGGCCACGTCGAAACCGGCAAACCCAGCATCACCGACCCGCTTATGGGTGGTGTGCTTTAGTGTAGATGTTAACATTTGGTTAATATTTGCGTAATAGTAGCAAGATATTTTTGAGCCGTACCAAAACAGAAAACCAGTGAAAAGAAATCTTATTGCATTACTGCCCCTACTGACCGTCTCTGCCATTGGCCTTGCCCAGGATGACGGTATGTTCCGGATGAACGAGTTTGCCAAGCCTAAAAAACGCGAGATCATCAATATTCCGGATGCAGGTGGCTATCAGGTGCTGAAAGTGGACTTCCACATGCACACTGTTTTTTCGGACGGCCATGTCTGGCCAAACGTGCGGGTGCAGGAAGCGTGGCAGGAAGGACTGGATGCCATCGCCTATACCGAACACGTGGAATACACGCCGCATAAAGCCGACGTGAAGGTGGAGAACACCCGTTCTTATGACCTGGCCCAAAGCATGGCCGCGGAAAATAACATCATCCTGGTCAAAGGTACGGAGATCACCCGCAAAACGCCTCCGGGCCACTTCAATGCACTTTTCATCGGTGATGCGTCCGGCTATATCGCGGATAATGACAGCAGCAAGGATAAGGAAGCAATCATGAAGGCGGCGTCTCAGAACGCCTTTATCTTCTGGAATCACCCCGGCTGGCAGGTCGATAACATCGAAGGTTCATACGAATGGCTGGACTTCATCGACGAGCTGCACAAAGAAGGTATACTGGGAGGCATCGAGGTGTTCAACGGCCTCGGGTTCCACAAAAAGGCCCTTGACTGGGCGATGGACAAAGGGCTTACCGTGATGGGTACGTCGGATATCCACAACCTGATCGCACATGACTATGACCTGGCCCAGGACTACGTTCACCGCAGCATGACGCTGGTACTGGCCAAAGAGCGCACCGCTGAAGCCATAAGGGAAGCGCTTGAAGCGGGACGTACGGTCGCTTGGTCCAGCAAATACCTGGCAGGCAAGGAAGAACACATCAAGGCGCTGTTTGATGCATCGGTTACCGTAGGCGCGAGTTACCATACTAAAAACGGAAACAACTACTACGAGATCAAAAACAACAGCGACCTCTACTTCGAACTGGCACTGAAGTCAGGGGACGGCACGCAGAAGATTACGTTATATCCTTCCTCATCGCAGACCATTACCGCCAAAAGCGGGCAGGAAAGCCTGCAGTACGAGCTTGTTACGGCTTATATCAGGAGCGACAGGCACCCCGTCGTGATGGTGAACCTGAAGTAGCGTCCTCAGGTTTCCCTTGGCGGGACCGGGTCTCTAAGAAACTTGTCGAAAATCCGGAGTTATCCATCAATAGGTAGCTCCGGATTTTTTTAGGCTTCAGGACGGTGAATTTTTGGGCTTGTAGTCACTTTGTATACGGCGTTTTATGCGGTTGTAACGGCCCGTGCCCTATTTTTGGCACTACAACATATAAAACTGATACAATACAGAATGACAGAAGAAGAATATCAAAACAGGCTTCCATCAGAAATCTGTGACAGGATCGAAGTGTTAAGCGAGGAAGGTAATCAATGCTTTGATGCAGAGGATTACCAGGGAGCTATCGCGATATGGAAGCGGGCATTATCATTGATCCCTGCCCCGCGGAATACCTACGGAGAAAGCCAGTGGCTGGAAACAGCTATCGGCGATGCATACTTTATGACTGAAGACTATGCCAATGCGCTGGCCCATTTGCTGAATGCTAAGGCCAACATTGAACGGAATGCCTATGAAAACCCGTTTATCATGCTGCGCGTAGGACAGGCATTTTTTGAGCAGGAGCAGCCGGATGAGGCCAGGGAGTACCTGTTAAGGGCATACATGTTTGAAGGTGAGGAAATTTTTGAATCGGAACATGAAAAATATCTGGATTTCCTGAAAAGGGAAGTAGAACTGGATTAGCTGGCACCTGCCTATGAATACCTTCTGGAAACTTTACATGCTCTTCTTTGCGGTTCCTTTTCCGATGATTTTATATTACCCAATAGTTGGAAGGGGAACAGGGACCGAAACCAGCCCTTGGCTGGCGCTTACCATACTGGGGCTGTCTGTTATCCTCTGGAGCACTGTGCTGATTAAATTTTTCCGGCAATGGATCCTATTCCCCATATCCCTCAAATCAAACGTGGAGTCGTTGCTCCGTGAGGGGGCGTTGGTGGATGCGGAGATCCTCAAGGTTAAAAAAGGGAAACCGGTTACCGCAGGCACCGAAAACCTGCAGTTAACGGTACGCATGCAGAATTTCTCGGGCACGCCCATTCAGGCGGACATAGTCTTCAACGACAGTAAGCCCCACCAGAACCTACATGAGGTTGGCAAGATTATACGGCTGCGGGTAGACAGGACATTGAGCCGAATACCGTACCTGATTCCTGACGGTTCATACGTGTCGCATAAAAAAGCCCGGCTGGTACTGCTGGTAGGCGCCTGGTTGCTGGTGCTGGCGCTCATTGTCGGATACTACGTTTTCTCGTATCAATTGGAGAACAAGGGAACGGGGTGGCGTTTTATTACGTTCTGGCACCCCTTGGTAATTTGCCCGGCAAGCATTCTGTTTTTCTTCTTTGGCCTATTTAGGTTCATTGAGACCTTTGGTGGGTTACCAAAGAATATCCTGCGGATCAAGTTTTATGGAAAGCAGGCTGTCGCCCGTATATTAAGCGCTGAACAGACCGGTACCTATATCAATGAGCAACCGCAGGTGCGGTTTGAACTGGAGTACACGGACGGGAACGGCCAAGTACATCAGGTGAGCTTAAAGAAGATTGTCAACCTGCTTGATGTTGCTATCACCCGGGAGAAGACAATTTCCATTTTTTATCTTGAGGAAGATCCGCAGCAAGTGGCGTTTGCTGCGGACTTGGAATTTTAATACGCGGATATGAAGAGAACAACGGTCAGGACATGGATACTCCTAGGCTGCGCGCTGCCCCTCATTTGGGCTTGCGAGGGCGTCATCAGGAGCGTCAAGGATACGCTGGGTGATTCAACCAAGGTAAGCAACAAAAAGACCGAAAGCGTCAACCCGCCCACAGTTGACGTAGATTATGAAAAACTTGCTCCGGCAGAAGACAAGACCCCGGCACCTGTTTATGATTTTTTGCTGGACACCTCCGCGCTGCGTAAAGCGGAACAGGCGTTACGCGGTCTGCCGCAGTTTGCGGGAAAAAACATCCGCCTGTACAAAGACATCCATTTCTATGATGACGGCCGGGTGATGCTCAAACTGCAGCATCCCGGGAACCCGGAATATATTGATGAGTACCGTTATCAGGAAGGGAGCTGGAGCCGCCCCGAACCCGTACAGATTTCCGTGCGAACGCCCATAGAGAACTATATTTTTGATCTGGATAGTATGCGGTTTGAAACGGTAGCCACCATCGCGAGGCATTACAATGAAAAGGCTTCGTCCGTAGAAGGCGCAAAGCCGACCACGCATGTATACGGCATTATTTGGGACAAAGACCGGTTTATTTGGTATCCGCGGAGCATAAACGGTTCGCGGGAGCGCTTCGGCATAGAATTTACCCTGGACGGCGCAATCAAGACATTCAAAAGGGAGTAAAAAAATAGACAGATGACAAGAGATCCAGATTTCGAAGAATTCATTGAAACGTTTGGAGAGGCCACCTTCAGTCAGGAGGTTCCGGCAAGTGCTTTGGCCGGGTGGAAAGGAAGGCTTCCGGAGCAATTGTTGAAATACTGGCACAGCGAAGGGTGGTGCGCTTACCGTGACGGCCTGTTCTGGACTGTGGATCCGGGCGGCTATGAAGAGCTCGTGGAGGTCTGGTTGGAAGGCACCAAGCTGTCTACGCTGGACCGGTTTCATGTGTTCGCCCGCAGCGCCTTCGGAAACTTGTTCCTTTGCGGGGAAAAAACCGGGCCGGTGGTGACTCTGGATGGTGTATTGCACACTTTTTCGGCTATCACCCCTGACCTTAGGCCCAAGAACGACGAAGTGTTGGATGATGAAATAAGGGATTTCTTCCTCGGCATGACCGTGGAATACACGGATGTGGAGGACGAGAATGGAAGGCCTTTGTTCAAGCGTGCACTGAAAAGGCTGGGACCGCTGGCAGCAGATGAAATGTACGGGTTCGAACCCGCCGTTGTTCTGGGCGGGGAAATGGACCTGGCAAACCTGGTTAAAGTAAAAATGATCCCGCATTTGCAGGCGCTGCGCGAACGGCAGCCCGTCCGTCCCTTATTCAATGAAAGGGAAACCGAGTGGCTGTCGAAAGACCGGTAAGCGGGAGTTATGACATAGCACCCCATAAATAGCATGAAGCAACAGCATAACATCAACAGCCAACTCCATACATCGAAGCAGGTGATAAACGGTGTGGTTGAAGAGATTGATTACACGGAATTCCGGGATCTGCGCAACGCCGGTTTGTGTGACGAGTTCTATGTAGGCAGCCTGCATGTGCCTACGGGACGCCTGGTCATCACAGACCCTTTGGCGCTATACAACCTGGCACCGCTGGAAAAGGAAGTTGAGGCAGGGGATTATCCTGTGTTCCTCTATTTCAGGCCGACCGATTTTGGTTACCGGACATGCTATGCGATGATCCAGTTCGGCCACACCTTGCCGGAAACCTGGGAGTATGCCCTGATGGATGCCTCCTTACTTCAAGAAAAATACCGGAAGATCAACGGGATCTTCCTGGTGGATGCCGGATTGTTAAGCTTTTCCGACGCGCAGGTAAACCGGGAATATCACCAGCGGTATCGCGACTTCGAGCGTGCGCGCAACGGAGGAAACTTCTACGATGAAGTCCTGGCGCAGGAATTTGCTAAAAACGCAGATCATCCGCCCGGAAGTGCGGCAGAAGGGGATTGGTTGGATTATCATGTGAACGGCGATTCCGGTAATATAATCATGTTCAGCTCAGGTCTCGGTGACGGTGCTTATCCGGCCTACTGGGGACTGGACGGAAACGGAACACCCGTGCAATTGGTCATTGACTTCCTCACGCTCAAAAGGGTACGTCAATTCAGGGAAGCGAGCAGATAGCTCATTGGCTCAGCGCTTTTTCCTGTATCGCAACATGCCGGTTTCAGCATCCAGCCCGCTGGCATGAACCGTGCTTGCGGTAAATTGGTGAACTACGGAATAGGCTTCACTGTCTACCTTGATCAGTACAAAACGCTTGTTTTCCGCCGTGTTGGCCCGGTGTTCCGCTATTGAGGGATAAACCTCATGCCATTCGGCAAGATACAGGTTCCCTCGCTCTGCAATGGGCTCGATGGCTGAAAACACCCCTTCCGGTATAATGATCCTCCCAGAAACACTGTGCAGCCCGAAAAGCTCTTCAGCTACTCCTTCTTTTTCTGTTTCTCGCTTTGTCAAAAGGCAGCTGTCACCCACTATCCTGATGCGATTGTAGACTGGCGGTAAAACATGCCGCCCATCCCAATCCACAAAACCGAATAAATACGAGGTCTGCTTGCTCACCGTATCCCGTTCTATTTTTCTGTAGGTAAACCCGGCGGAGCGCGCATGTTCAGGTACGTTGCGTTCAAGGTCCATCACTTTCTTGCCTTTCATCGTATACAACGCTCCATTTGTCGTGTCACCGGCCGCAATGCCCAGTGCGGCAAAGAGACCAGCCTCCCGGTCCATATACCTCCCGGCGTAATGCTCTTCCAGATATGGAACTGCCTGCTTGGAAGGCATAGATACGAGCATGCCCCACCATTTCAGGATATCAAACCTCGCGGGCAGAATGATTTTACCATCCTTTTTTACTCCGGTTTTACCATCTTTTCCTGAAAACTTTTCATACCCCATCCCCACCATATAGGCGTTTAGCTCCGCTTCGGATGTGGGTATTTTTTTCTCAGCGGCTTTCTGCTTCCGCTCATATGTTTTCCGCGTGCCCAACAGCTGGCAGATATCAGCCCTTTTCTGAGCAATGTCCGCTGTCTTATGATCTTCGAGGTAGTCGTTTATGCTGGTCAGCTCGGTGGCGCTGAAATGCTCTTCATTGGATGTTACGTTTTTTGACGCAAGTTTATTGAACTGCATGTCGTAGATATCCTGTCGGCCGTTTTCAGAAAACAGTATACGGGACCCTTCGCTGAACTGTTGATGAAAACTTCCCTTGGCTGGATCAATCGTTCTGTACATTGTGTAAAAAGGGATGTTATTGTAAAGTTTCCGTGTGTCCAGGTTCGCTTCAAATGGAATGATAAAAGTGTACCGGTGGGGGAGGACTTCTTTGCCGTTAGCGTCTATGATCCCCTGGAAAAAACTGCTGTCGCGGGAAATATAATACCGTTTATCTCCCATCTCGTAAGGTACTAAATCATAATAGCGAACCGGGATAACGAGTTTTCCTTCCCTGTTGACCACCCCGTAGAAATCCTGGACATACCCCAAAAAATAGCGGTCTGATTCTTTAACCTTCTGATTGAGTGCCTGATGCTTGGTTTTCCAAGTGGAAACGGTTGTCTTGGCTAAAAAACGGGGTAAGTTTTTCGGATAAAAAAAGCA
>Ga0065721_10003836_pt1 | contig 67260 bp, 74 predicted proteins | sample Mesricmetagenome_FD_59108 | JGI IMG/M metagenome (GOLD analysis project Ga0065721, IMG submission 59108) | Mesophilic microbial community from rice straw/compost enrichment Sample: eDNA_1 v2 (version 2) | ecosystem: Engineered > Solid waste > Grass > Composting > Bioreactor | place: USA: Davis... | reverse complement strand
CGGCGGCGATCGCCTTGATATCGGGTATCGCGAGATCGATGTTCGGCTGGGCAATCTCGATCGTGCCGCGCTTGATGCCGCTGCCGGAGGCGCGAACCACGGCGCCGGCCTTGCCATCGCTGTTGTTCAGCAGGACGGTGCCCTTCAGATCACCCTGTGCCTGCTGTGCGGCGAGCGCTGCCAGCAGCGAAATGTCCGGAAAGTCGAAGGTCAGTTCGCCCTGCGGTAGGAAGTCCGGCGAGAAGTTCAGGTTGCCGTTGAGCTTGTTCGGACCGACCTCGACATTGATCGCCGGCACGGCGGTCTTGCCTTCCGTGGATTCCACATCAGCGTCGATCTTGATCGGCTGGCTGTCGAGCGAACCGGTGGCGGTCAACTTGCCCTTTGGCGCATTCGGATCGGCGGTGCCGTCCACGACAACACTCAGGTCTTCGAGGCGGCGGCCGGCGAGGCGTGCTTCGGCGGAATTGATGACCGCCTTCACGTCCAGCGCACTGATCGGGCCCTTGGCATTGATGTCGAAGCCGGCAGCGCCTTCGGCTTCCGGCAGCCAGCGCTTCAGGTCTGGCATGCGACCCGCAAGACGACCGGTGACCGCTTCCTTTTCATAGAGGATGTTGCCGTGCGCCTCGACCGCGTTCGAGCGCATGACGAAGTTCTCAAGCGCCATGCGTCCGCCGGTGACGACGTTCACATAACCTTCTGCCGAAAGCTTGCCTTCGAACTTCGGCGCCAGCGACGGCGGCAATACGCTCGGATTGGCAAAAACGCGGAAATTGCCGGTGATTGCCTGCTTCGAGGTGTCGTAGGCGCCCGAGACGGTGCCGTTGACACTCTGGCTGTCGAAGGTGGCGGCGTCCAGACCGATCGCTGGCGGCGCAAGCCGCAGCGGCGCGTCAAGCGTCACAGGCCCGCGGATGACCCGATCCAGATTGTCGTCGGTGAAATCGGTACGGCCGACGGTGAAGCGGCTGCGGATGCTGCCCGAACGCGAAACGAGGTTGAGGTCCTCGCTCTCGGCCTGGAGGCGGATCTGGTTGAAGCGGCCCTGCGGGATCTGGGCGGCGCTCAAGGCGGCGGTGGCATTAAACCGCGCCGAGGCCGCAGCACCGGTAAGCGTGAAGTTGACGCTCTCGATAGAGAAGCGGCTTTCTTCGCCACTGACGGGCCAGATGAAGTCGACCGGGCCATTGGTGCCGGCGAGGCTTGCCATCAGGCTGTTGTCGCCGGTTGGATCCCAGGCGCCCTTGGCCGAGAGGCGTACGGCGCCGGACGCAAGCTCACCGCGCTCGATGTCGATGCGGCCGGACGGGGCATAGACCGCCGCCATGTCGATGTCTGTCGTGCCCTCAAACAGCGGGCGGAAAGCGGGCGGAAGGAGCGTTGCCAGCTGGCCGCCGCCCGTGACTTCCATGCGATGCCGGTCGTTCTGGACGAGCAGGTGGCGGCCGGTGACGTCGATGACCTGGGTGCCGCCGACGCTGCCGATCAGCTTGCCGGCCCAGTCTGACAGCGGGCCTTCGCCATCGAGCGCCAGTTCCACGGCCGGGGCGTTGGGCAGGCGCAGCAGCCGGGCGAGAAGACCACCTTCGGGTTCGGAGACCGCGGCCTTCAGCGTCAGGCGATTGGCCGAGGGCGCATACAGAATGTCTGCGGAGGCGCGCGCGTCCGGCTCATCCTTGCGGGTCGCCTGCAGGTCGAGCGAGATGTCGGGGCCGGTCGCATCGATCGAGCCTTTCAGGGAGAGCGCGAAATCGCGGCCCGACAGCGCTTGCGACAGGTTGATGTCCGGCAGGTCGATCTGGGCGACACGGATTCCGACGGGCAGCGGTGATCCGCCGGAATCGGAATCGTCGCCCGGCGGGGTAGGCGTCGTCGATGGCTTCGGCGGGCGGATGAAGTTGACCGTTTCTGCCGAGACATGATCCGCCTTGAAGACGCCGCCGATCAACGAGGTCGGCGACCAATCGATGTTGATGCCTGAGATTTCTGCGTAGGGACCTTCGTCATCCGAAAGCGTCAGCTGGTCGAGGCGCAGGTCGCCCGTCAGCAGCCCTTCCGGCCTTGAGAAGGTGACCTTGCGATCCGGCGTCGAAACGATCGCCGAGACGCGTTCTGCGGCAACACGGCCGCCCACCGGCGTCAGTGCCACGAACAGCACGACGCCCAGCGCCATGACGAACAGGACCGCGACCACGCCTATCGCAGCCTTCAAAATCCCCTTCAGCAGGCGAAGCATCAGCGTCATGCCGGTCAATTACCTCTTGCCTTAGAATGCCTGCCCGATGCCTGCATAGATACCGTACTGGCTGCCACCGTCGTAGCGCTGCAGCGGAAGCGCAACGTCCAGTCTCAGCGGTCCGAATGGTGTGGCATAGCGGATGCCAACCCCAGCTCCAGCACGTATATCAGAAAAATCAGGCGTGATTTCGGTCGACACCGTACCAACGTCAATAAAAGGTACTACGCCAATGTTTTCTGTCACTTTTAGCCGCACTTCAAATGAACCCAGTGCATAAGAACGTCCGCCTGTGGCCTCGTCTTCACTATTATAGGGCGAAATTTCCCGATAGGCATACCCGCGGACAGATCCGCCACCGCCGGCAAAGAACCGACGTGTTGCGGGGATGCTTTCCAGATCATCACCCCCGATGAGCGTGCCGGCTGCAAGCCGTCCCGCCAGCACCACCCGGTTTTCCTCGCCAAGACCGAGATAGCCCGAGATCGACCCTTCGAAGGAGGAGAAGATCGTGCCTTCGAGAGTCTCGTAGCTCGGCTTGGCCGACAGCGTCGCATAATAACCTTCGGTCGGATCGAGCTTGTTGTCGCGGGCGTCGCGCTCGAAGGAGACCGGGAGGCTCAGCGTCAGGTACTGGTTCTTGCCGAAGGCGTCTTCGGTGCTGGTATAGGCGATCTCACCGCCACCCTTGAGCTTGTCGGTGTCGTTCAACTCGTATGCAAGGTTCGCTGAATAGATGATCGTCTGCGCGTCATAGGCGTCCGGCGATTCGCTCTTGGCTTCCAGTCGTGATTCAAAGGTGGACTCAGGCACGGGGAAGCCCGGCTTGGTAAAGATGATGCCGGCGGAATAGTCATAGGTCGTCACGTCTGTGGTCGCGCCAATGCCGGAGACCTTGCCCTCGATCCGCAGCGATTCCGCCTGGCCGAACAGGTTGCGATGACCCCAGTAACCTTGCAGGCCGGCGCCATCGATGGAGGAAAACTCCGCGCCGACGCCGAAGTAACGGTGCTTGCCTTCCGAGATCTCGATCGTCAGCGGCAGCGAGCCATCTGGCGCCAGCGATTCCGCCTCGCGGATCGTGACGCTCGAGAAGACGCCGAGTTCGCGCAACCGGTCATTGGCCTTCTTCAACTGTTCGGGTGAATAGCGCCCGCCTTTGTCGAGCCGCGAATACCGGCTGATGAAGTTGGGATCGACGGTCTTGGCACCCTTTACCGCAACCGCGCCAAAGGGCGCGACTGGTCCAGCGACGGCGCCAAGCGTCACATCAACCGTCGTGGTGCGGTGATCGGCCGTCACCTCACGCTCCGTCAGCTTTGCAAGCGGGCGGCCTTCCTTCTTGAGGTCGACGACGACCTGCTCACCGGCTTTCAGGATGAGCCGCGATCCGGCCTTTTCGCCGAGCTCTAGATCGTAGTCCTCCGGGTTCTTGCGGGCGGCATCGCCATTCATCTTGACGGCACCGAGCGCAAAGACCGGGCCCGGGTCGACACGGACCGTCACGGGCACGGGCCGGGAATGATCGAACGTCGGGTTGGGCGGCAGGCTGTCGATGTCGGTGCCGGCCACTGAGATCTGCACGGTTCCGCCATAGCGCGCTTCTTCGTAGAGCACCGCAATCAGGCGTTCGCGGTCTTCGCGCGCCTTGATGACAACGCCAAGGTCGCCGGAAACCGGTTGTTCCTCGTCGTTGACCAGCGAGGCGGCATTCTCCAGCCGTTCCTTGAGGTCCTTGTCGGCATCGCCGGTATCGAGCGTCGCATCATAACGTACCGGGTCGATGACCTCGATCGCGTCATCCTCATCATCGCCGAACAGGGTGATGCCGAAAATCTTGAAGGCATGGGCGTCGGTTGCGAGGGGTGGCGAAAGCAACACGAGGGCGGCAAGCGATGCAGCAGTGCCTGCGTTCACCCACAGCTTGCGCTTGTTTATCCGCCCGGTTTTGTCGTTCTGCATACGCAAACTGATAAAAGACCCTCGTTCGGGCGCCCGTCCTGGCTCCACGAAGGGCCTTACTTAGCCGTAATTATGGCCAGACGGTACCCCTTCTTCCGATCTCCGGGTCACTTCACAAAGAAAAAGCCCCGGAGCTTGCTCCGGGGCCACAGGGTGCAGCTAAAGCTGATAATCGATCAGTAACGGCGCGGGCAGCTATCGATGTAGCGGCGGCCGTAACGGTCGCGGTAGTAGCACTGGCCGGGCTGCTCGGCGACGGAGCCGATTACTGCGCCAGACACGCCGCCGATGGCCGCGCCAACGGCTGCGCCGCGGACGTTGCCGGTTGCCAAGCCGCCGATCACGGCACCTGATGCGGCGCCGACGCCGGCGCCCTGTTCGGTCGCCGTGCAGCTCGCCAGCGATCCGCCAACCATCAAGAGCACTAGAAATTTCTTCATGAATTCCTCCTGGAGTCCTTCCGTCGGCTGTTCCATGGCAGCCGCTATCAGCAACAATAGGTCGCGGCGGTCGAGAGTCCATATTTTAGCGCCGGATATTTTCGCCAAAGCCATCCCCGGCGCCATTCGAGGCCTGAAGATCAGGCCACGCGGGGCGGCAAAATCCTGTGAAAGTAGTGGTTGATCCGCCCGCCAAAAAAGCAAATGATGATGGCGTGTCCGGGAGGGACACGAGGAGGACATCGATGACGAAAGTGACGCTGACCGTGAATGGCCGCGCGATGAGCGGCGAGTGCGAAGATCGCATGCTGCTCGTTCATTTCATCCGAGAAAAACTAGGTCTTACCGGCACCCATGTGGGGTGCGATACCACCCAATGCGGTGCCTGTGTCATCCACATGGATGGACGTTCGGTGAAAAGCTGCTCGATCCTTGCCGTCCAGGCCTCCGGGTCGACCATCACCACGATCGAAGGTCTCCCAGGCCAGGGCGACCTACATCCGGTGCAGGCGGCGTTCAAGGAACATCACGGACTGCAATGCGGCTTCTGCACGCCCGGCATGGTGATGGCCGCCGTGGACCTCATCAACCGCGAGGGCGGATCGCTTACCGAAGAGAAGGTCCGCGCCGGGCTCGAAGGCAATATCTGTCGCTGCACGGGCTACCACAACATCGTCAAGGCCGTCCTTGCCGCCGATGCCGAAATGGCAGCCGGGCGTCAGGCCGCTGAATAGGATCAGCGTGTCGGCATCCTGATCGGCCACGCGCCGACCGGTTGATGCTTGAACGCGCTTGTCTTGACCAAGATTCGCTCATTTCTGGAGGAGATGAAAATGGGTGTTGAAGGAATTGGTGCCCGCGTAGCCCGCAAGGAAGACAAACGCTTCCTCACCGGCAAGGGCCGCTACACCGACGATATGACCGTTCCCGGCATGAAGTTCGCCTATTTCGTGCGCAGCCCGCATGCCCATGCAAAGATCACCAATATCGATGTGTCTGCCGCGAGAGCCATGCCTGGCGTGATCGACGTCTTGGACGGCAAGCAGTTGCTGGACGATGGCATCGGCAACCTCATCTGTGGCTGGATGATCCATTCCAAGGATGGCTCGCCGATGAAGATGGGCGCCTGGCGTCCGCTGGCGGTGGATACCGTGCGTTATGTGGGTGACGCGGTTGCGATCGTCGTTGCTGATAGTTCCGCGGAAGCGCGCGATGCGGCCGAAGCAGTCGTGGTCGATTATCAGGAACTGCCGGTCGTGACCGACACCGCTGCCGCCATGGCGCCCGGCGCACCGCAGATCCACCCGGAAGCGCCGAACAACCTCATCTATGACTGGGAAATCGGCGACGGGAGCGCGGTTGACCAGGCGATCGCCTCGGCGGCCCATGTCACCGAGATCGAGATCCACAACAACCGGCTGTCACCCAACCCGATGGAGCCGCGCGCCACGCTCGGCATCTATGACAGCGCCGAAGACCACTATACCTGCTACACGACCAGCCAGAACCCGCATGTGGCGCGGCTGGTGATGAGCGCCTTCTATAACGTCGCGCCGGAAAACAAGCTGCGCGTCATTGCGCCGGATGTCGGCGGCGGCTTCGGCTCCAAGATCTACATCTATCCGGAAGAAATCGTCTGCCTCTGGGCATCCAAGAAAACCAATGTGCCGGTAAAGTGGGTCTCCGACCGCACCGAGGCCTTCCTGACGGATGCGCATGGTCGCGACCACCTTTCCAAGGTGAAGATGGCGTTTGATGCCGACAATCGCATCACTGCGCTGAAGGTCGACACGGTCGCCAATCTTGGCGCCTATATGTCGCTCTTCTCGTCGGCCGTGCCCACCTACCTTTATGCCACGCTGCTTTCGGGCCAGTATGCAATCCCGGCCATTCACGCGAATGTCCGCACGGTCTACACCAACACCGTTCCTGTGGATGCCTATCGCGGGGCCGGCCGCCCGGAAGCGACCTATCTGCTGGAGCGCACGATGGAAACGGCTGCGCGCGAGCTTGGCGTCTCGCCGGCAGAACTGCGGCGCAAGAACTTCATCCGCACCTTCCCGTACCAGACGCCGGTCATCATGAACTACGATGCCGGTGATTACGAAGCCTCGCTCAACGCTGCCATGCAGGCGGCCGACTGGGCCGGTTTCGAAGCGCGTCGTGCGGAGGCTGAAGCCCGCGGCAAGAAGCGCGGCATCGGCATGAGCTGCTATATCGAGGCTTGCGGGATTGCGCCGTCGCAGGCGGTTGGCTCGCTCGGTGCCGGTGTTGGCCTGTGGGAATCGGCCGAAGTGCGGGTGAATGCCGTCGGCACGATCGAGGTGCTTACCGGCTCGCACAGTCACGGCCAGGGCCATGAAACGACCTTTGCGCAGCTTGTCGCGGGGCGGCTCGGGGTGCCGATCGAAAGCATCAATATCGTCCATGGTGACACGGACAAGGTGCAGATGGGCATGGGTACCTACGGATCCCGCTCCGGCGCGGTCGGCATGTCGGCCGTCGTCAAGGCGCTCGACAAGGTCGAAGCCAAGGCGAAGAAGATCGCCGCGCATCTGATGGAGGCGGACGAACAGGACATCGTCATCGAGAACGGCGAGGTGAAAGTCGCCGGCACCGACAAGGCGCTGCCCTGGTTCCAGGTGGCGCTGGCCGCCTATACCGCCCATAACCTGCCATCGGGCATGGAGCCCGGCCTGAAGGAAACCGCGTTCTATGACCCGGCGAACTTCACCTTCCCGGCTGGCTGCTACATTGCCGAGGTCGAGGTTGATCCGGAAACGGGCAAGACCGAGATCGTCCAGTTCGTGGCAGCCGATGACTTCGGCAACATCATCAACCCGCTGATCGTCGAAGGCCAGGTACATGGCGGCCTGGCGCAGGGGATCGGGCAGGCGCTGCTCGAAAATGTCCAGTATGACTCGAACGGCCAGCTGCTGACCGCGAGCTTCATGGACTACGCTATGCCGCGCGCCGACGACCTGCCGTCGTTCAAGCTCTCGCACCAGAACACGCCGTGCCCGAGCAACCCGCTCGGCATCAAGGGCTGCGGCGAGGCGGGGGCGATCGGTTCACCGCCGGCGCTGATGAACGCCATCACCGACGCGATCGGCCACAACCGGCTCACCATGCCCGCCACGCCGATGAAGGTCTGGCAGGCNCTGCAGACCGCTCACTGAGGAGGAAGANAATGTACGCTACAAGCTATCATCGCGCNGCCTCCGTTGAAGATGCAGTGCAGATGCGCAANGCGCATGAGGAAGGGCGCTACCTTTCCGGCGGCATGACGCTGATCGCCACNATGAAGCAGCGGCTTGCCGCGCCGACCGACCTGATCGACCTGCGGCACATCCCGACCNTGCGTGGGATCAGGATCGAGGGGCGGCGGGTGACGATTGGCGCAGCAACGCCGCATGCCGAAGTTGCCGGTCATGCGGAACTGCGGGCCCTGTGCCCCGCCATCTGCCAACTTGCCGGCCATATTGGTGATCCGCATGTGCGCCACATGGGCACGATCGGCGGCTCGATCGCCAACAACGACCCGGCGGCCGATTATCCTGCCGGCATGCTTGGGCTTGGCGCGACGATCGTCACCGATCGCCGGTCGATGTCGGCGGACGAGTTCTTCACCGGTTTGTTTGAGACGGCGCTGGAGGAGGGCGAGATGGTGACCGCGGTATCCTTCGATGCGCCGGAAAAAGCGGGCTACGCCAAGTTCAGCAATCCGGCCTCGCGTTATGCCATGACCGGTGTCTTCGTCGCCAAGACAGCCACCGGTATTCGGGTTGCGGTGACGGGTGCCGGCTCGAACGGGGTCTTCCGGCAAGGCGATATGGAGGCGGCGCTGGCCGGCAACTGGTCGCCGCAGTCCATCGCGCATATCAACGTCGATGCGTCCGAGCTGATGTCCGACATGCATGGCAGTGCTGAGTATCGCGCGAACCTGGTGAAGGTCATGGCCAAGCGCGCCCTGGCATCTGCCGGCTGACGCGATTCGCTTATCGACAAGGGGCGGGACGCTTTCGGACGAAAGCTCCCGTCTCTTGACGCAAATCAATTCCCGATATTTTCACTGGCGCTACAACTCACATTGGAATAGTTCAAAAAAGGCGGGCCTTTTGCCGCAGGTGAGGTCTATTCACGTGCCGCGGGGTTGACGGGGCGCGCGACTGAACCCAAAACCGGAGCGGTTTCTGGAGTGTGAGAATGGATTTCGAGGCATTTTTTAAGAGCGAACTGAATGGTCTTCATAACGAAGGCCGTTACCGAGTGTTCGCCGATCTCGAGCGGCATCGCGGCAATTTTCCGCGCGCCACCCGGCATACTCCCGATGGTCCCCGCGAAGTTACGGTTTGGTGTTCCAACGATTATCTCGGCATGGGCCAGCATCCTGCCGTGGTCGAGGCGATGAAAGAAGCCATCGATCACTGTGGCGCGGGTGCGGGAGGCACCCGGAATATTTCTGGCACCACGCACTACCATGTTCTTCTCGAACAGGAACTTGCCGACCTGCACGGCAAGGAAGCCGGCCTGATCTTCAATTCCGGTTACATGTCCAACTGGGCGACACTCGGAACGCTCGGCCAGAAGATCCCGGGCCTCATCATCTTCTCCGACGCGCTGAACCACGCGTCGATGATCGAAGGCATCCGCCACGGCAAGTGCGAGCGGGTGATCTGGAAGCACAACGACCTCAACGACCTCGAAGCCAAACTGGCGGCTGCCGATCCGAATGCGCCGAAGCTGATCGCGTTCGAGAGCGTTTATTCCATGGATGGCGATATTTCGCCGATCAAGGACATCTGCGACCTCGCCGACAAGTACGGCGCGATGACCTATCTCGATGAAGTGCATGCCGTTGGCATGTACGGCCCGCGCGGCGGCGGCATTGCCGAGCGCGAAGGCCTGATGGACCGGATCACGATCATCGAGGGCACGCTTGGCAAGGCCTTTGGCGTGATGGGCGGTTATATCGCAGCATCCAGCGCGTTGTGCGACTTCATCCGCTCATTTGCCTCGGGCTTCATCTTCACCACGGCGCTGCCGCCGACGCTTGCGGCCGGNGCGATCGCTTCGATCCGCCACCTGAAGTCGAGCCCNTTCGAGCGGGCNCGCCACCAGGATCGTGTGCGCAAGCTGCGCGCNATGCTCGACAAGCAGGGCATTCCCCACATGCACAACCCGAGCCACATCGTGCCGGTCATGGTTGGCGANGCGGCCAAGTGCAAGTGGATCTCCGACATCCTGCTCGACACCTGCGACATCTATGTGCAGCCGATCAACTACCCGACCGTGCCGCGCAAGACCGAACGCCTGCGCATCACGCCGACGCCGCTGCATTCGGATGGCGACATCGAGCATCTGGTCGGCTCGCTGCACCAGCTCTGGTCCCGCTGCGCTCTGGCGCGGCACGTGGCCTAACCACACTTACCTCAAGGAAAATGGCCGCTTACGCGGCCATTTCTTTTTGTGCGATCAGTTCACCCGCGCGGCGCCTGGCTTCCGCATCGGCGGCAAAAACATCGTCCATGGACGCGGCCGCACCGTAGCCCACCATGTCGTCCATGACCTGTTCGGCAATATCGGCCATCTGGAGGAAACCGATGCGGCCCTCGCAGAAGGCGTGGAAGCTGATCTCTTCGGCGGCATTCATCACCGCACCCTGCACGCCACCGCGTTCCAACGCCGTGCGCGCCAGGCGAAGTGCGGGGAAACGAACCTCGTCCGGTGCTTCGAAATCGAGCCGGGCCAGCTTGGCGAAATCCAGCCGCTCGACATTGAGCTGCGGCCGCTCCGGATAGGTCAGCGCGTAACCGATGGCGGTGCGCATGTCGGGGCAGCCAAGTTGTGCCAGCACCGAGCCGTCGCGGTAGCCTACCATGGAATGGATCACCGACTGCGGGTGGACGATGACCTCGATCTGCTCCGGCGCAACGTTGAAGAGGTGTTTTGCCTCGATCATCTCCAGCGCCTTGTTGAACATCGAAGCGCTGCCGATCGAGATCTTGAGGCCCATCGACCAGTTGGGGTGGGCGCGAGCAACATCCGCCGTCACGCCTGCCATCTGCTCTCGGCTCCAGGTGCGGAACGGCCCGCCCGAGGCTGTCAGCACGATGCGCTCTACCGCGTGGTGCTGGTTGTCTTCCAGGCACTGGAAGATCGCGCTGTGTTCGCTGTCGACGGGGATCAGCCTGCCTCCGCCTTCGGCCACGGCCTTCACGAACAGTTCGCCGGCGGAAACGAGGCATTCCTTGTTGGCAAGCGCAATATCGGCGCCGCGTTTGGCGGCCGCCAGCGTTGGAGCAAGCCCTGCGGTTCCGACGATCGCCGCCATCACGACATCCGCGTCGCGCGAGGCAGCCTCGATCAGCGCTTCACGCCCTGCGGCAACTTCTATGTCAGTTCCGGCTAACGCTTCCTTCAGCGCCGCATAACACTTTTCATCAGCCGTCACGGCCAATTCTGCGCCGCTTGTCCTTGCCTGTTCGGCGAGAAGCGCAACATTGGCATTGCCTGTCACTGCGACGACGTCGAAGGCTTCCCTGCCACCGAGCTGGTTCACGACATCGAGCGTGTTGACTCCAATCGAGCCGGTGGAACCGAGGATGCTGATGCGACGTCTGCCGGTTTCGGCCATGTTATCTTCCGTTTCACTAACTTTGTCCGGTCTACAAGCGAAAGCGCCCGCTCACAAGACCGCCGGCGGATCAACCACGGGTGCGACCATGTGCGGCTTGAACGCGCGCCGCAGGACAGGTGAAATAACGCGATGAGCAGAACAGTCGAGACGACATGCGTGATTGCCGGTGCGGGCCCCGGGGGTTTGATGCTGGGCTTCCTCCTGGCACGGGCGGGCGTTGATGTCGTCGTTGTTGAAAAGCACGCCGACTTCCTGCGGGATTTCCGCGGTGACACGATCCATCCCTCGACGCTGGAAGTCATGTCTCAACTCGGGCTGATCGAGCAGTTCCTCCAGTTGCCGCATACGCGGGCGCCGAAGCTGACGGCGGAGATGGGCGGCCGCACGATCACCATGGCGGATTTTTCGCGGCTGCCGGTGCAGAACCGCTTCATCGCCTTCATGCCCCAGTGGGATTTCCTCAACTTCCTCGCCGAACAGGCGGGGCGATATCCAAACTTCCGGCTGTTCATGCAGGCGAAGGTGACCGAGGTTCTGGAAGAGGCGGGCAGGGTGAGTGGCATCACCGTCGCCACGCCCGATGGCGACGTTCAGATTCATTCCAGGCTCGTCATCGGCGCAGACGGGCGACATTCCGTGGTGCGGGAAAAGGCACGGCTGATAGTCGAAAACTTCGGCACGCCAAGCGAGGTGGTGTGGATGAAGCTGTCCAAGCAGCCGGGCGACCCGACGGATGTGATGGGCCATGCGGGCCCGCGGCAGGGTTTTGTTCTGATCGACCGCGGCGACTACTGGCAATGCGGTTTCGTGATCCGTCGCACGACCTTTGCGCAGATCAGGGCGCGCGGCATCGACGCCCTCCGGCAGATGGTGGTGGATGTATCACCGTTGCCGGCCGAGCGGATGCAGGAGATCCGATCCTTCGACGATACAAGCCTGCTGACGGTGCGGATCGACCGACTGAAGCAGTGGTGGCGTCCCGGCCTCCTCTGCATTGGTGATGCGGCGCATGCCATGTCGCCGATTGGCGGTGTCGGCGTGAACCTGGCCATCCAGGATGCCGTGGCGGCGGCGAATATCCTCTCGGCCCCGTTGCGGGAAGGTAGGCTGTCGGACAGTCATCTTGCCGCGGTTGAAAAACGTCGCAGTTTCCCGACCCGCGCGACGCAGAAGCTTCAGCTGATGATGCGCAGCAGCCGACGCAACGACGAGGCGGATGACGAGAAGCGCAAGGGTCCGCCCGCCTTCATCCGCGGCATCGCGCGCTTTCCGCTGCTGGCGCACGTCGCCGGTCGCCTTATCGGCCTAGGCTTCCGGATGGAACGCGTGACGACGGAGCGACACGGTTGAATGCGTCGCTTGCTACGTCTGGTGAGCTTGGAAAGAAGTGGTGATCCCAGTTGGAGTCGAACCAACGGCCTCAGGATTAGGAATCCTGCGCTCTATCCTGCTGAGCTATGGGACCACATAAGCCTTTCCATACAAAAGCCGGCGGCTTAAGCCAAGTGTTTTCCGGCCGTCAGTCCGCCAGCCTCTGTTCCACCAGCCGCACCCAATACGAGATGCCGTAGGAGATTGCCTCGTCCTCGAAGTCGTAGCGCGGGTTGTGGAGGGGCGCGGTGTCGCCGTTGCCGATGAAGATGAAGGCGCCCGGCCGGCTGTTCAGCATGAAGGCAAAGTCTTCCCCGGCCATGCTGGGATCGACATTCGGGTCGACATTGGCTGCACCCACGACGTCCGTTGCGGCCTTGATGGCATGCTCCGTTTCCTGATCGTGGTTGCTGGTGACCGGGCATTGGCGGTGATATTCGATCGTGGCTTCCGCGCCGTGCGCGGCAACAATGCCGTCGACGATCTGGCGAAGACGGTTTTCGGCGAGGTCACGGGTTTCTTCGTTATGGGTGCGAACCGTGCCCCACAGCGTCGCCTCGTCCGGGATGATGTTGTGCGTCGTGCCGGCATCGAAACGGGTGACGGAAACCACCACGGAACGGAGCGGATCGGCATTGCGGCCGGCGATCGCCTGCAGGCTTCCGACAAGCTGCGATCCGATGAAGATGGGGTCCACCGTCTTGTGCGGCTGTGCCGCATGGCCGCCGCGCCCCTTGATGACGATCGTGAAGCGGTCGGGGGCCGCCATGATGCCGCCCTTGCGGATTGCGAACTGTCCAAGGGGGATGCCCGGCATGTTGTGCATGCCATAGACTTCCTCGATGCCGAAGCGCTCCATCATGCCGTCTTCGACCATGGCAAGTGCGCCGGCGCCACCTTCTTCGGCCGGCTGGAAGATGACCGCGACGGAGCCGTTGAAGTTGCGCGTTTCGGCGAGGTATTTCGCCGCACCCAGCAGCATGGAGGTATGCCCGTCATGGCCGCAGGCATGCATCTTGCCGGCGATCTTGGACGACCAGGGCTTGCCGGTGATCTCGCTGAGCGGCAGGGCATCCATGTCGGCGCGCAGGCCAATCACGCGATTGCCGGGGCCCTTGCCGCGGATGATCCCGACGACGCCGGTGCGGCCGATGCCGGTGACAACCTCATCGACGCCGAACTCTTTCAGCTTGGAGGCAACGAAAGCGGCCGTGTTTTCGACCTCGTAAAGAATTTCCGGATTTTCGTGAAGGTGTCTGCGCCACTCCGTCACTTCACCCTGGAGTTCGGCAGCCCTGTTCAAAACTGGCATAATCTTTCCTGTAATTCTCAATCACACGGTTATGAATCTCGTCATCGGCTGATACTGCCTGCCCTGATTGACGTAATCAATCTTCTTTGCCATTGCTTGGCCATATAGGCCGCATATGCGCCACACTCGTTAACCCCGACGACGAGGAAATATCTTGCTGTTCTCCGGCTTCCGTTCCGCATGCACTGCGCAAGCGATCTGCACAGTTTCCGCTCTCAGCCTCATCTTTTCGGCTGGAGCCGCAGCGGCCAATCCCAAAATGGTCGTCGATGTACAGACGGGCAGGGTTCTTGCGCATGAAGACGCCTTCCTGAAATGGTATCCGGCGTCGCTCACAAAGCTGATGACGGCTTATCTCACCTTCAACGCGTTGAAGAGCGGCAAGCTGCGGCTCGACAGCCCGGTTACGATGAGCAAGCGGGCAGCCGCCGAGCCCGCGAGCAAGACCTATTTCAAGCCGGGCTCGAAGCTCACTGTCGACAGCGCCCTGAAGATCCTGCTGGTAAAATCGGCAAACGACGTCGCCGTGGCGATTGCCGAAACGGTCGGCGGGTCGCATGACCAGTTCGTGGAGATGATGAACACCCAGGCCAAGGCGCTCGGCATGACCTCGACGCGCTTCATCAACCCGCACGGGCTTCCGGGCAAGGGGCAATACACGACGGCGCGGGACCTTGCTTTGCTGGCGCTCAGGATCAAGCAGGATTTCCCGCAGTACCAGACGTATTTCTCGCTTGAGGGCATCGATGTCGGCTCCAAGCAGTATCCGAACTTCAATACGCTGATCGGCCGCTTCGACGGCGCCGACGGCATGAAGACCGGGTTCATCTGCGCCGCTGGCTTCAACCAGGTGTCGTCCGCGACCCGCAACGGTCGCACTGTCATTTCCGTCGTGCTCGGCTCCGACAGCCTTGCCGGGCGTGCCGATGATTCGGCCAACCTCCTGCAGCAGGGGCTGACCACCAACCCGAACAGCGGTGTACCGTTCTCAGCGCTTGCTCCTTATGGCGACACGAGCAAGGTCAATGACGTGAGCGCCGAGATCTGCAATCCGAAGGCCGCCAAGATCCGCAGTGAAAATCGCGACGATGCCGGCCGCACCGTGATGCACTCGCCTTACATCCATGAGATGACCCGTCCGCCGGTCTACAGCTATGCAGGGCTCATCCCGGGCAGCGAACCGGTTTCGGCCGGCAAGGGCGACAAGCGGCTCGCACGGGTTCCGATCCCGCAGCCGCGCCCGACTTTTTGATTGGAAACAACAATGTCACCTGTTTCAGGCCGGATCCCGGTTTCCATCCTGACCGGTTTTCTCGGCGCTGGTAAATCGACGCTTCTCAACCGCATCCTGAAGGACCCGGCGACGAGCGACACGGCCGTCATCATCAATGAGTTCGGCGAGGTCGGCATCGACAACTTCCTCGTCGAGGCATCAGGCGATGCCTTGGTGGAGCTGTCCAACGGTTGCCTCTGCTGCACCGTTCGCGGCGAACTGGTTGATACGCTGGCCTATATGATGGACGGCATCCAGACGGGCCGGCTGCAGCCGATCAAACGGGTGGTGATCGAAACGACGGGTCTCGCCGATCCTGCGCCCGTGATGCAATCGGTGATGGGCAACCCGATCATCGCGCAGAACTTCGAACTGGAAGGTGTCGTGACGGTGGTCGATGCCGTGCATGGTGTATCGACGCTCGACCGCCACAAGGAGGCCGTGAAGCAGGTCGCGGTTGCCGACCGCCTGGTGATCTCGAAGCTGTCGCTGGCCGATGCACAGACGGTCGAAACGCTGAATGACCGGTTGCGCGCGCTCAATCCGCGCGCGGCGCGGGTGGATGGCGACAAGGCGGAAGCCGGCAGCGCTGCCATCCTGCAGAACGGGCTCTATGACCCGGCGACAAAGATCGCCGATGTCGATCGCTGGCTGAAGGCGGAAATCGCTGGCGACCATCACCAACATGATCACCACGACCACGGGCATCATGACCATGATCACGGGCACGATCATCACCACCATCATCATGATGTGACGCGCCACGGCGAAAACATCCGCTCCTTCTCGCTCGTCCATGACAAGCCGATCGATCCGATGGCCATCGAGATGTTCGTGGACCTGCTGCGCACCGCGCATGGGGAAAAGCTGCTGCGCATGAAGGCGATTGTGGCGCTGTCCGACAATCCGGAGCGGCCGCTCGTGCTGCACGGCGTGCAGAGCGTGTTTCACCAGCCGGAGCGCCTGCCGAAATGGCCGGAGGGTTCCGATCGCCTGACGCGGATGGTGCTGATCACGCAGGATCTGCCGGAAAGCTTCGTGGCCGACCTGTTTGCCGCCTTTACCGGCCAGCCGCGGGTGGACCGGCCGGATCGCGCCGCGCTCGAGGATAACCCTCTGGCGGTGCCGGGCCTCAAGATGTAGGCGATCAGGCCTTCTGGATCAGGAAACGGTGGCCGGTCTCGGTCTTTTCAGACCGCAGAAGCTGGTGGCCATCCTGGTTGCAGAAATGCGGGATATCGATCCCCGCAAGCGGGTCAGTCGTCTCGATCGTCAAACGGTAACCGCTCGGCAGGTCTTTCAGCCGCCGGCGTGTCTTCAGCACGGGAAGAGGACATTTGAGCCCGCGAAGATCATAAAGATCTTCGACTGGAACGGTCATTCCTTGCTCCAGAACTTCCAGAACGGCTTCTTGGCCTGTTCGGCAACCGGTGCAGCCGGTGCCGAATAGGCGAGCGGGTTCTGCGCCGGAACCGGAACGGCAACCGTCTGCCCGCGTGCGTCTGCAACAGTCGCCGGTACGCTTGCGGTCGTCGTTGCTGCTGCCGGCAGGCGGTCCTGCTTCATGCGCTCCGCTGCGGAAGATGCGCGGGGGGAGGACGGTGCGGTCGAGGCCAGCATGACGCTGTTGGCCGGTGCGCCCGTCGCCTTGCCGCCGTTCATCCGCTTTTCCATCATCTGCGCGAATTCGGCCTTGCTCATCAGCTTGCCGGCTTCGAGCGAGGTACCGGTCGGTGCGTAAGCGAGATCACGGCCCTTGCGCTTGTTAGCGACGACCGCCTTGCGCTCGGCTTCGGTCGGCTCATACCAGACCTTGTCCTGGTACTTGTCGAGCGCCTTCTGGTAGGCAAGTTCGTAGGACTTCGAGTAGGACGTCAGGGCTGACGCCAGCGCCGGCGGCGTCTGGGTCGGCGGGCAGGCCGAGGTCGGGGCGAAGGTGCCGTTGCCGCTGAGCTGCTGGTTGAAGACGTATTTCTTTTCGCAGACGTTCACTTCCGGAGGGCGCTTGGTGACCTCGAAGTGATCGTAGCCCGTCTTGATCATCTTCCAGAAGTCGTAGTTCGGGTTGTCGCGATGGCGCGCCATGTTTTCCGCCGTCATGCGAAACGGATAGGCCTGCAACTGAACCGAGCTCTGGCCGCCGCGGAAGGCATCACGCGCAAAGGCGTAGATTTCCAGCACCTGCTCGTCCGTCATCGAATAGCAGCCCGAAGACGAGCATGCGCCATGGATCATCAGGTTGGAGCCTGTGCGCCCGTTCACCGCGTCATAGCGGTTCGGGAAGCCGGTGTTGATGGCGAGATAATATTTCGAGTTCGGGTTCAGGTGCGCCGGCGTCAGGCTGTAGAAGCCCTCGGGCGCCTGGCGGTCGCCTTCCTTCACCTTCGGTCCGAGCTTGCCGGACCAGGCGCAGATATCGTAGCTCTTGATGAGGTCGAAGCGGTTGTCCGCCTTCGCTTTCCAGATCTCCAGCTTACCTTCTTCCTTGAAGATGCGGATCATGATCGGCGAGTTGCGCGGCATGTTCTTGGCCTGCATGTCGGCCAGGATCTTGGACGGCAGCGGCTGCTCGACCTTGTTCTTGACGCTCTTCAGATCGATCGATGCTGTATCGAGCGTATCGTTGCAGCCCGTCAGGGCGGTCGCGACGAGAAGGGCAAGAGCGATGTGTTTCAGGCGCATCGGATGACCACACGAACTAGAACGGCGAATGGAATCGGTACAGGCATAAATTTAAAGCGGCAGTGTTTACATATTCTTAACCGCTAAAGCCGGCCTGTCCAGCCGGACCGCCAGTGGATTCACTGATGCAGCAATGTGGCCGAATTTGGCTATCGGCCGCAATTGGGTTGGTCAGAGGTTGCGGCCGATATCCAGGAATTTCTGGCGGCGTGCGGCACGCACTTCCTCGCCGGACAGGCTGCTGAGGTCCTTGAGCGCCGATTCCACGACCTTGCCGGTGGCAGCAATCACCGTTGCCGGGTCGCGATGGGCACCGCCGACGGGTTCCGGGATGATGTCGTCGATGATGCCGAGCGCCTTCAGGTCTTCCGCAGTGATCTTCATGTTGGTTGCGGCTTCACGGGCGCGGGTGGAGTCGCGCCACAGGATCGATGCTGCACCTTCCGGCGAGATGACCGAATAGATCGAGTGCTCGAGCATGTAGACGCGGTTGCCGGTGGCGATCGCGATTGCGCCGCCCGAGCCGCCTTCGCCGATGACAACCGAGACCATCGGCACCTTGATGCCAAGGCACATTTCCGTGGAACGGGCGATGGCTTCCGCCTGGCCGCGTTCTTCCGCACCAACGCCGGGATAGGCGCCGGCCGTGTCGATCAGCGAGATGACCGGCAGATGGAAGCGGTCCGCCATTTCCATGATTCGGATGGCCTTGCGATAGCCTTCCGGCCGCGGGCTGCCGAAGTTGTGCTTGAGACGGGTCTTGGTGTCGAAACCCTTTTCCTGGCCCATGACGGCGACCGGCATGCCGTTGAAGCGTGCAAGGCCGGCCTGGATCGCAGCGTCTTCACCGAAGTTGCGATCACCAGCGAGCGGCGTGAAATCCGTGAACAAAGCGGCTGCGTAATCGACGAAGTGGGGGCGCTGCGGATGGCGCGCCACCTGGGTCTTTTCCCAGGCGCCGAGCTTGGAATAGATTTCCCGCTGTGCTTCCCGGACACGTCCTTCAAGGCGATTGATCTCGTCCGAAGTGTCGATACTCTCGTCCTCGGATGCAAGCTTCTTCAGCTCATGGATCTTCGCCTCGAGGTCGGAGATTGGCTTTTCGAAATCGAGATAAGTCTGCATCAGGTCCGGTTTCCGGTTATTTCTACCTCAGGAACACGGAGTTCCCGTTCAGCTTGGCGCCTCTAATCAGCGTTTTTGGCCTGTTTTGCAAGAGGGTGATGTGTTTCCACCAGCTCCCGCAGCCGTTCTTCCAGTACATGGGTATATATCTGCGTGGTTGAAATGTCTGAATGTCCAAGCAGTTCCTGCACCACACGAAGGTCTGCGCCATTCTGAAGAAGATGGCTTGCAAAAGCGTGCCGCATGACGTGCGGCGAGATTGCGGTCGTCTTGAGCCCCGCGCGGGCGGCGAGTGCCTTCAGGTCCCGCGCAAAGACCTGGCGCGGAAGATAGCCTTCCTTGCCCGATGATGGAAAGAGCCAAGGGCTGTCTCCCGTCTTCGCAATCGCTGCCGTGCGCGCCTGCGCATAAGCTTTCATGGCCGCAATGGCCGAACGCGACAGCGGAACGAGCCGTTCCTTGTTGCCCTTGCCGCGGATCATCAGGAAGCGGCCTTCCTGGTCCAGCACCTTGGCCGGCAGCGACACAAGCTCGCTGACACGCATGCCCGTGGCATAAAGCAGCTCGAGCAGGGCGTGCATTCGCAGGCGCGTCAACTGGTCAGAACCAACTTGCGAGGCTTCCGCAGCCGCCAGCTCCAGCAGGCGGGTCACATCCTCCTCGGTCATGGTCTTGGGCAAGGAGCGGCTTTTCTTCGGAGCGTCGAGGATAGACGACGGATCGTCGCCGCGCAGGCCTTCGGAATAAAGGAACTTGTAGAACTGCCGCATGGCAGACAACCGCCGTGCCTGCGAGGAGGCGGCAAATCCCTGGCTGTTCAGATGNGCGAGATAGGCGGAAAGATCAGTNCTGCTGGCATTGAGCGGCGACTTATCCTGCCCCNCGAGGAAGTCNTGCAGGTCGTCCAGGTCACGNTGGTAGGAGGAAAGCGTATTTCCGGCCGCACCCCGTTCGGCACTCATCATCTCGAGGAATGCTTCGATATGCGCTCGGGAAAGATCGGCCATGGGCCTCCGCCGTGGTTACTGCGCCGGCGCCGGGTTCAACCGCACGGAAGGGATGCGCACCGTGACATCCCGCTCACGCGGCTCAACCAGCATCACGAGAGCCACCATGCTTCCATAAATGATGCCGGCAATCACCGCCAGGACGAACAAGAAACGGAATAGGGTGGGCATTCAAGACTCCGCAGCACGAGGTGCACTATATCGACGAACCTTGGCGGAAGGGCAACAGCTAACAAACACCTGTTGCCTTTCAAGGTTGCGACGGCTTGACGCTGCGGGAGCATTTGTCGATACCGTTTCCTCAAACGGGACACGACAATGACAGAAACATTAACCTCCGTTGCCGAACAGGCGCGCGCTGTGCTTGGCAGGCGGAATCTGGTCTTTGTGGGTCTCATGGGCGCCGGCAAGTCGGTGATCGGGAAACTGGTCGCCCAAAGCCTCTCCATCCCCTTCGTCGATACCGATGCCGAGATCGAGAAGGTCTCGCGGATGACCATCCCCGAGCTTTTTTCAAGCTACGGCGAGACGGAGTTCCGGGCGCTTGAGACCCGGGTGATCGAGCGCCTCATGAGGAACGGCCCCAAGGTCATCTCCACCGGCGGCGGCGCCTTCATCAACGAAAACACCCGCAAGCAGATCAGGGCGAGCGGCGCCATCTCGGTCTGGCTGAAGGCCGATCTCGACATCCTCTGGGAACGGGTCAGCAAGCGCGACAACCGGCCTTTGCTGAAGACCGAAAACCCCAGACAGACGCTGGAAAACCTGATGATCCAGCGTTACCCGATCTATGCGGAAGCGGACCTGACGGTGCCCTCCATCGATGTCCGCAAGGATGTCATGGCCAATTCCGTCCTGTCGGCCGTGGCTGACATGCATCACGAAAGTCGCCTGTCATGAACATTTCCAATCCCGAAGCTGCAAGCGGGCGCTCCGCCGAGCGCCTGGTGCATGTGCCGCTGGAAGGCCGCGCCTATGACATCCTGATCGGGCCGGGCCTGATCGGCCGGGCAGGCGGTGAGATCACCTCGCGGCTGAAGGGTCGCCGGGCGGCGATCGTTACCGACGAACATGTCGGGGCGCATTACCTCGAAGCTCTGATGGACAGCCTGCAGACGGACGGCATCGAGGCGGTGTCGCTGTCGCTACCGGCGGGTGAAAAGACCAAGAGCCTCGAACACCTGTCGACGGTCTGCGACATGGTGCTGACGGCGCGCATCGAGCGCAATGATGCGGTGATCGCGCTTGGCGGCGGCGTCATCGGCGACCTTGCCGGCTTTGCCGCCGGCATCGTGCGGCGCGGCGTGCGCTTCGTGCAGATCCCGACGACCCTGCTGGCGCAGGTCGATTCTTCCGTCGGCGGCAAGACCGGCATCAACACCCGCCACGGCAAGAACCTGCTTGGAGTGTTCCACCAGCCCGACCTGGTCCTGGCCGATAGTGCTGCGCTCGACTCCCTTTCAGAGCGGGAGTTCCGCGCCGGTTATGCGGAAGTCGCCAAATACGGGCTGATCGACAAGCCGGATTTCTTCGCCTGGCTGGAGAAGAACTGGAAGAAGGTATTTGAGGGTGGGCCTGAGCGCATCGAGGCCATTGCCGTCAGTTGCCAGGCCAAGGCGGACGTTGTGGTGGAAGACGAGCGCGAGACGGGCCGCCGCGCGCTTCTCAACCTCGGCCATACATTCGGCCATGCGCTGGAAGCGGCGACGCAATATGACAGCAGCCGCCTCGTGCATGGCGAAGGTGTTGCAATCGGCATGGTGCTGGCGCACCAGTTCTCCGCGCGCCTCAACCTCGCAAGCCCGGATGACGCCAAGCGCGTCGAAGCGCATCTGCGGGAAGTCGGTCTCCCGACCACGATGGGCGAGATCCCGGGCGAACTTCCGCCGACGGAAAAGCTGCTCGATGCGATCGCGCAGGACAAGAAGGTGAAGGGCGGCAAGCTCACCTTCATCCTGACTCACGGTGTCGGCCAGTCCTTTATTGCGGACGATGTGCCGCCGTCCGAGGTGCTGAGCTTCCTGGAGGGAAAACGGCCGAAATGACGTCCGGGGGTATGGGTTCACGCTTGGTCAATGCGCTGATCCGCGGGCTTCTCCGCTGGTCCGGCGCATCCTTGTCCAGGGAGACGCTTGCTTTCTCCACCCACGACGACCTCCATGCCGCGCTCGATGCGCTCCACCGGGAGGGCAAGTTCGACAGGCAGGATCGCGACCGCCTGAGTGGCCTTTTCGACCTTGAGGAACTCGAGGTTTCCGATGTCATGAAGCACCGCACGGTGATGCGTGCCGTCAATGCCGATGACCCGCCGGAGGTTTCGGTGCGGGCGATCCTCGAAAGCCCGTTCACGCGCATGCCGGTGTGGCGCAATTCGATCGAGAACATCATCGGCGTGGTTCACGCCAAGGACCTGCTGCGCGCACTTGCAGAGCCCGGCGTGCAGCCGGAGAACATCGACCTCGTCAAGATTGCGCAAAAACCCTGGTTCGTGCCCGACAGCACCAGCCTCAAGAACCAGCTTGGCGCGTTCCTGCGGCGCAAGATGCATTTTGCCGTCGTTGTCGACGAATACGGGACGATGCAGGGCATCGTGACGCTTGAAGATATCCTGGAAGAAATCGTCGGCGATATCGCGGACGAACACGATATCGAGATCCAGGGCGTGCGGCAGGAGGCCGATGGCTCGATCGTCGTGGATGGCTCGGTTCCGATCCGGGATCTCAACCGCGCGCTCGACTGGAACTTGCCGGATGGCGAGGCGACGACGATTGCCGGGCTTGTCATCTACGAGTCGAAGCTCATCCCGCAGGAGCGGCAGGCCTTCACCTTCTACTGCAAGCGGTTCATTGTCATGAAGCGCGAAAAGAACCGCATCACCCGGCTGCGGATACGGCCTGCCGATGAGGCCGATTTGCCAGCGGAATAGTGCTGGATTTTGTGACTGCCGTCTTGGCCGAACGGTGCCGAATACCTATCTAGGATCCACTACCAGCGGGTCGGTTCACCCGGCGCAGATGCCTCCACAGCCAGTGCATGCAGGCCTGCATCCAGTTCCGGCTTCAGAAGAGCGTTCACCGTCCGATGCCGGTCGAGCCGGCTCATCCCGGAGAATTTTTTGGACACGATGCGGACCCGCATATGGGTTTCGCCAGTTCCGGTGATGTCGGGTTGGTGACCGGCATGCTGGTGGCTTTCGTCGATCACGACGAGCCGCTCAGGTTCGAGTTCACTGGTCAGAAGAGCTTCGATCCGGGTACGGACTGACATTTGTTTTCTCGCTCCTCAAGGGGCTCGGGCGACGCAAAGAGGGGTACCCAGAAACCAGCAAGAAAGCGCTTTGTCAATTCTTGTTCCGCCCTCTTCATAATCCCATAATGAAGGCCTTATGAAATTAGATTCCAAATATTTCGATCGCATCAGAACGCGCCGCAAGCGTGAGCAGGAGGCTACGCCTCAGGCTCCCACGTGCCAGTGGGACGGGTGCGATAAGCCGGGCGTTCACCGCGCGCCGGTCGGGCGCAACGCCGAAGGCCAGTTCTTCCTCTTCTGCTTCGAGCACGTGCGCGAATACAACAAGGGCTACAACTATTTTTCGGGCCTGTCGGACACCGAGATCGCGCGCTACCAGAAGGAAGCGATCACTGGTCATCGCCCGACCTGGACGGTGGGCGTCAACAAATCCGCCAAGGATGCGCCGCTGCATTCCACGGCGCGCTCAGGTGCCGCCCATACCCAGCAGCGCTTCAAGGACCCGTTCGGTTTCGTGTCCCAGGCGCGCGCCGGCGGGGGCGGACGCTACGAGACGCAGGGGCGAAAGCTGAAGACGCTTGAAGCCAAAGCCTTTGATACGATGGGTCTTGGCGCCAATGCGACATCGGCCGAAATCAAGAGCCGCTACAAGGAATTGGTCAAGAAACACCACCCCGATGCCAATGGCGGAGACCGCGGATCCGAGGAACGTTTTCGTGCTGTCATTCAAGCATATCAGTTGTTGAAGCAGGCAGGTTTCTGCTAAGCCGTAACCTCAATGGCATTGAGGATGATGGCCGGGCGGCGATCCGCGCCTTGGAGAGATGATGAGTAAGATTGATCTAGATATTTCCAATCTTCCCGACACGACCGTTTCGGTTCGGGAAGTCTTCGGCATTGACAGCGATATCAAGGTTCCCGCCTACAGCAACGGCGACCCCTATGTACCGGATCTCGATCCGGATTACCTCTTCGACCGTGATACGACGCTCGCCATCCTCGCCGGCTTTGCACATAACCGACGTGTCATGGTGTCGGGCTTCCACGGCACCGGCAAGTCCACGCATATCGAGCAGGTCGCAGCGCGCCTCAACTGGCCTTGCGTGCGCATCAACCTCGATAGCCACGTCAGCCGTATCGACCTCGTCGGCAAGGACGCGATCGTCCTGAAGGACGGCAAGCAGGTCACTGAGTTCAAGGACGGCATCCTGCCTTGGGCCTACCAGCACAATGTCGCGCTCGTGTTCGACGAATACGATGCCGGCCGCCCGGACGTGATGTTCGTAATCCAGCGCGTGCTGGAATCGTCTGGCCGCCTGACCCTGCTCGACCAGAGCCGCGTCATTCGTCCTCACCCGGCCTTCCGCCTGTTTGCGACCGCCAACACGGTTGGCCTCGGTGACACGACCGGCCTCTACCACGGCACGCAGCAGATCAACCAGGCGCAGATGGACCGCTGGTCGATCGTGACGACGCTGAACTACCTGCCGCACGAGAAGGAAGTCGATATCGTTGCCGCCAAGGTGAAATCCTTCGGCAGCACCGCGGAAGGTCGCGAGACCGTTTCGAAGATGGTTCGCGTTGCCGACCTGACGCGCTCGGCCTTCATCAACGGCGACCTTTCGACCGTGATGAGCCCGCGTACCGTCATCACCTGGGCGGAAAATGCGGAGATCTTCGGCGATGTTGCCTTCGCCTTCCGTATCACCTTCCTCAACAAGTGCGACGAACTGGAGCGCACGCTGGTTGCTGAACAGTATCAGCGGGCCTTTGGCGTCGAGCTGAAGGAAAGCGCGGCAAACATCGTTCTCGGAGCCTAAGCGAGGAAGGCGAAAGCATTGGCAGGTCGCGGAGACAATTCGAAGGCGAAGGCTGGCGGTCCGGTTGATACCGAGCCGTTGCGCCGTGCCATCACCGGCTGCGTCCGCTCGATTGCGGGCGACAGCGAGGTCGAGGTTACGTTCGCCAATGAGCGCCCGGGCCTTGCCGGAGAACGCATTCGCCTGCCTGAAATCTCCAAGCGTCCGACGGCGCAAGAGCTTGCGGTTACCCGCGGGCTCGGCGACTCCATGGCGCTACGGCTCGCCTGCCACGACACCAATGTGCATGCCAGCATGTCGCCGCAAGGGGCTGACGCCCGCGTCGTCTTTGATGCGGTCGAGCAGGCGCGCGTCGAGTCGATCGGCGCGTTGCGGATGGCCGGCATGGCCGCCAACCTCAATGCGATGCAGACGGAGAAATACGCCAAGGCGAACTTCTCCGGCATCGAACGCCAGGAGGATGCGCCGATCGCCGAGGCGGTCGCCATGCTCGTGCGCGAAAAGCTGACCGGCCAGGCGCCGCCATCCAGCGCCGGCAAGGTGCTCGACCTGTGGCGGCCGTTCATTGAAGAAAAGGCCGCCGGCGACCTCGACAACCTGCGCAACGTGATCGAAGACCAGCAGGCCTTCGGCAAGCTCGTGCGCAACATGCTCACCTCCATGCAGATGGCGGAGGAATTCGCCGACGAGACCTCCGAACCGGAGGAAATGGAGAACCCGAACGACGAAGAGCAGCCGCGCTCGAACGAGACCGAGAATGAAGAGGTCGAGGAAGAGGCTGGCGCCGATGCGCAGCCGGCCGAACAGAGCGACGTCTCTGACGACGAGCTCGAAGAAGGGGAGATGGACGGCGCTGAAATGTCCGACGACGACATGTCGGACGACAGCGACGAGCACTCTGAAACGCCGGGCGAAACCCGCCGGCCGAACAGCCCGTTCGACGACTTCAACGAAAAGGTCGACTACAAGATCTTCACGCAGGAGTTCGACGAGGAGATCCTGGCCGAAGAGCTTTGCGACGAAGCCGAGCTCGACCGCCTGCGCGCTTTCCTGGACAAGCAACTGGCGCACCTGCAAGGCGCCGTTGGCCGCCTGGCGAACCGCCTGCAGCGCCGCCTGATGGCGCAGCAGAACCGTTCCTGGGACTTCGATCTCGAGGAAGGCTACCTCGATCCCGCCCGCCTCGTGCGCCTGATCATCGACCCGATGCAGCCGCTCTCCTTCAAGAAGGAGCGGGACACGCAGTTCCGTGACACGGTCGTTTCGCTGGTCATCGACAATTCCGGCTCGATGCGCGGTCGCCCGATCACGGTTGCCGCCACCTGCGCCGATATCCTCGCCCGCACGCTGGAGCGCTGCGGCGTCAAGGTCGAGATTCTCGGCTTCACGACCAAGGCGTGGAAAGGCGGACAGGCGCGCGAGAAGTGGCTGGCCGCCGGCAAGACGCCGACGCCGGGCCGCCTCAACGACCTGCGCCATATCGTCTACAAGTCGGCTGATGCCCCGTGGCGCCGTTCGCGTCGCAACCTCGGCCTGATGATGCGCGAAGGCCTGCTGAAGGAGAATATCGACGGCGAGGCCCTGATGTGGGCTCACCAGCGGCTCATTCACCGGCCCGAGCAGCGCAAGATCCTGATGATGATCTCCGATGGTGCGCCGGTGGATGACTCGACGCTGTCGGTCAATCCGGGCAACTACCTGGAACGCCATCTGCGGGCCGTGATCGAGCAGATCGAAAGCCGCTCCCCGGTGGAGCTTCTGGCGATCGGTATCGGTCACGACGTCACGCGCTATTACCGCAAGGCCGTCACCATCGTGGATGCGGACGAGCTTGCCGGGGCGATGACCGAGCAGCTTGCCGAACTCTTTGCCGAAAACAACGGTCCTGCGGCAGGCCGCATGCGCCGGGTCAGCTGAGGCCGTTCTTGAAGCTCAGCCGTTTCGCGCTCTGCGCTGTCGCCGCCCTCTGCTTTGCTTCTCCGGTGGCGCCGGCCGGCGAAGATATCCCCGTTCAGGTCAGTGTCATCAACCGGTTTGCACCGGGTGGGCAGACCCTGTTCGGTGATCTCGAGTTCCTCGGGGGACTGCAATTCACCTCGCCGGATCGTCGGCTGCAATCCCTGTCCAGCATCCGCTTCCGAAGTGACGGAGAGCGTTTTGTCTCCGTGCTTGATACGGGCCATTGGCTGACCGGCCGCATTCGCCGCGACGGCGAGGGTCGGCTTTCCGGACTGGCAGAGCTTAGCGTGGATCCCATGCGGATCCGCGGCGGGCGGATCGGCACGAAATACAACACGGATGCGGAGGGGCTGGCGCTACGGGATGGCGAGGCGCTGGTGAGCTTTGAACAGTTGCACCGCGTTGATGTCTATCCCGATCCCGGTTTTGAGGCGTCCGGGCCTTTGCGGACGCTTCCCCTGCCGATCCCGCGCCGCGAGTTCCGGATGAACGGCGGCATGGAAACGGTTGCCGTGTCGCCGAAGGACAGCCCGCTCAAGGGCGCGCCGATCGTCATCACCGAAGAAAGCCTGGACGACAAGGGCAACATGTTTGCCGCAGTCCTGGAGGGGCCGCTGAAGGGCGTTTTCAAGGTGGTGCGCAACGATCCCTACAATGCGACCGATGGCGCCTTCCTGCCGAATGGAGACTTCCTGCTGCTCGAACGCCGGTTCAGTTTCCTGACCGGGCTCGGCATGCGCATCCGCAGGCTCAAGGGCGAAGACATCCGCCCCGGTGCTGTGGTCGACGGCGAGGTGCTGCTCGATGCCGACATGCGCTACACCATCGACAACATGGAAGGGCTGGATGTGATTGCCGGACCGGATGGCCGGCCGCATGTGATCATCGTCTCGGATGACAACGGCAACATTATACAGCGCAACATCATGCTGGAGTTCCGGCTGAACCGCTAGAAAAGCGGCCCAGCGGTTGCGAGCTCAGGCGGTCTTCGCTGCCTGCCGCATGGGCTTCAATACGTTCATCAGTGCGCCATAGGGGAGCAGCAGCACGACCCCGACGATCATCTTGACGCAGAGGTCGCCCAGTGCCCAGGAGATCCAGCGTGGTGCGTCAGCCGAGAAGACGCCAAGGATGGGTGCCCAGCCGATCGCAAAGTCGTCGTTCGCACCGATGAAGACGAAGGCCGGCGCAAAGGCGATCGAGAAGAACAGCAGCGTGTCGATGGCCGAACCCATGAGCGAGCCGGCGAGCGGTGCCTGCCACCAGGTCTGGCGGCGCAGGCGGTTGAACACCGAGATGTCGAGAAGCTGGCCGATCAGGAACGCCGTGCCGGACGCGATCGCGATGCGCGGCATCGATGCGTAGAAGGACAGCGCGACGCCCACGACAAAGCCGACGAAGACGACGCGGCGGGCAATTGCCGGGCCGAACTGGCGGTTCGTCAGGTCGGTGATGAGGAAAGCGATGGGATAGGTAAAGGCGCCCCAGGTGAGGAGATCGCCGAGCGCAATTCCGAAAAGCGTGCCGGAAAGCGGGTATTGCACCATGATGTTGGAAGCGACGACGATCGCCGACATCAGCAGTGCATAGATAAGCGTATAGCGGGTCAGGAGCATTTTTTTATCCTGGGTGATGCCACCAGTTGGAGTCCTATGGAGCCAAGAGAAAAGGCTTGAGCGGTTTTATCCGCCAAGCCTTCCCCAAAGCCAATGATGTGTTTGCCGATTAGGCAGCTGCAGCTTCTGCAGTCTTCTTCGCGATCTGGCGGCGCAGAAGGCGGGCGCGCATCGACAGGTCGTTCTCGTTCGACTTGAGCAGGAATGCGTCAAGGCCGCCACGGTGTTCAACCGAACGCAGGGCGTGTGCGGAAACGCGCAGACGGAAGCGCTGGCCGAGGGCGTCGGAGATCAGCGTGACCTGGCAGAGGTTCGGCAGGAACCGGCGGCGGGTCTTGTTGTTGGCGTGGCTTACGTTGTTGCCGGTCTGGATGCCCTTGCCGGTCAGTTCGCACACACGAGACATGGATTCACCTTTGTTCTTCTGCAATCGGATGGTCCTTCCAGGCAATGCCCGGTGCCCGATCCAACTGGTCCTGATTGGAAAGTTGCGGTTCTATAGTCAGTGAGACCCGGCGCGTCAAGCCAAAACCTCGTTTTCCGGTGAAGAGATTCCGGCCGGCAGCGCCGCGTAGCGCTATTTTCTTGCCATTATGCACCGTCTATATGTCCGCAGGAAGACGCCTGTCGCGACTCCGCAGCCCGGATGGAATCATGAAATTCAAAGGCCGTTTCGTTGCCGCGCTCCTGCTTCTGCCCGCCCTGGTGGCCACGCCGCTCGGTTCGGCGGAAGTTCGTCATGTCAGTGAATACGATATCAGCCTCGGCATCCTGCCGATCGCGAAAGCCTCGTTTTCGAGCGAGTTCGGCGATCGTGACTACAAGATCAACGGGACGTTCCGGTCTGCCGGCATTGCCAACCTGATCAGCAAGGTTTCGGCCGAAACCAGCGTGAGCGGCCGGATGCAAGCCGACAAGCTGCAGGCGGACCAATATCACCTGGTCTATAGCTCCGGGCGGCGTACGCGCGTCTACCAGGTGCAGTACCGCAACGGCAATGTGACGCAAACGACCATCCAGCCGGAGCCGACGCGCAACCCGAAGAACTGGGTGCCGGTGACGGATAAGGACCTGCGCGCGGTGCTTGATCCGTTGAGTGGCCTGGTTTTTCCGGCAAGCGCCAAGGTCTGCCCGAGCCGGCTGCCGATCTATGACGGCGAGTCGCGCATGGACCTGGTGCTGACACCGAAGGGTACGAAGCAGTTCTCCACCGCAGGCTTCAAGGGCGAGGCGATCGTCTGCTCCATCCGCTACCAGCCGAAATCCGGTTATCGGCGTGGCCGCAGCGACATCGAATACCTGAGCAGGACGCCGATGGAGATCTGGTTTGCCAAGGCCCAGTCGGCAAATGTATATGCTCCCGTTTATGCGGTGATCCCAACGAGGATGGGGCCGGTTTACGTGACAGCCGTCCGGTACGGCGGCTGAAGGCACGGATGGGTGCCTGAGGGGGCAGGGGTGAAAATTCGCGGCACGTTGATCGGCTTCACGGCCATCTTGATGTGGTCATTGCTTGCCTTAATGACGGCTGCCTCCGGCAAGGTCCCGCCGTTCCAGATGAACGCCATGACCTTTGCGATCGGCAGCCTGCCGGGGCTCATCCTGTTTACTATCAGGCCGCAGCGCATCGCGCTCCTGAAACAGCCGGCAAAAGTATGGATCACCGGCATCGGCGGGTTGTTCGGCTATCATTTCCTGTATTTCACGGCGCTGCGAAATGCGCCGGCGGTGGAGGCGGGCCTGATCGCCTATCTCTGGCCGCTCCTCATCGTGGTCGGTTCGGCTCTCCTGCCGGGCGAACGGCTGCGCTGGTATCATGTGGCGGGCGCGCTGGCGGGGCTATTTGGCACCATCGCAATCGTATCCCGCAACGGGCTTTCTTTCGACAGCGCCTATACGCTGGGTTACGGCGCGGCCTTCCTCTGCGCCTTCACATGGTCCGGTTATTCGCTGATGACTCGCAGCTTCGAGCGCGTTTCGACGGATGTGGTGACCGGCTTTTGCCTTGCCACCTCGCTTCTTTCGCTCGTCTGCCACATGGCGCTGGAGACCACCGTCTGGCCGGCAAGTGGTGCGGAATGGGCGGCCGTGGCAGGGCTTGGCCTGCTGCCCGTCGGTGCCGCCTTCTATGCCTGGGACTACGGGGTAAAGAACGGCGATATCCAGATCATCGGTGCGGCGAGCTATGCAGCACCGCTGCTTTCGACCCTCATTCTTGTGGCTTCAGGATTTGCGCAGGCCGACTGGCGGATCCTGGTCGCATGCCTGCTCATCACGGGTGGTGCCGTGCTTGCGGCACGCGACCTGCTGCGTCCTTCGAAAGCTGAACGCCAGCCTGCCTGATCAGCCTTCGGGCTGCCAGTCCGGCGGCGCCATCTCGAAGCTGTTGAAGTCGAAGCCGGGTGCCACCGTGCAGCCTACCAGCGTAAATGCGCCAAGCGGTTCGGCCGACTGCCACACGTTGGCCGGCACGACTGCCTGCGGCCGCTCGCCCCTTGCGAGGCTTATGCCAAGCGTCACGCTTTTGCTTGTCTTGCCATCGGATGTCTTCAGCAGCAGCGGATCGCCGGCATAGAAGTGCCAGACTTCCGCCGCATCGCGCACGCGGTGTCAGTGTGATCTGTCCCCCTTCTCGAGCAGGTAATAGATCGCCGTCGAATGGCCGCGGGCACCGCCGTTGTCGTCGCGAAAGGTTTCGACATACCAGCCGCCTTCGGGATGGGGTTGCATGCCGAGCGTTTGGATAATCTCCTGCGCGTCCACCTTAGAAGTTGTCCTTGCGCTTGCGGATCTCGGCAAAGACCTCCTCGTTTGTCTTGCTTTCCATCACGAGGTTGCGGCGGATGGAAGGATCGGCGGCGCGCAGGAAGGGGTTGGTTTCCTTCTCGAGGCCCATCATGGTCGGGATGGTGAACTCGTTGGCGGCGCCCTTGGCTTCGATTTCCGCAACACGCGTCTTCAGGCGCTGGTTGTCCGGATCGATGGTCAGCGCAAAACGGGCGTTGGAGAGCGTGTATTCGTGGCCGAAATAGATGGCCGTCTCATCCGGCAGCACGGCAAGCTTCTGGAGCGAGTGCCACATGTCGGCCGCCGGCCGCTCAAACAGGCGCCCGCAGCCCAGCGCGAAGAGTGTGTCGGCTGCAAACAGGATCTTGTCGTCGGGGAAGTGGTAGCAGATGTGGCCTGCGGTATGGCCCGGCGTTTCCAGCACGCGTACCACATGCTCACCGAACAGGAACTCGTCGCCATCCGCCATCGTGCGGTCGAGGCCCGGAATCGCAACCGCTTCGTTCACCGGCCCGATGATCTCCAGGCCAAACTTCTCCTTCAGCGCCAGGTTCGCCTCGACGTGGTCACCGTGGTGGTGCGTCGTGAAGATGTGGGTGATCTTCCAACCGCGACGGGCGGCCGCATCCAGGATCGGCTGCTCTTCCGGTGCGTCGATCGAAGCCGTCAGCCCGCTTTCCGGATCATGAACCAAGACGCCATAGTTATCGCTTCGGCAGGAGAAAACTTCCAGTTCAAGCGGTTTCACAACATCGCCCCTATTGCTCAAATTGCTTTTGAGAACAATGTAGACCCTGAGTGTCCGAAGTCCAACCAGTCCTGTGTAGATGTCAGTCGATATCGTCGATCTCCGCGAATTCTATTATTCTCCCCTCGGCCGCCTCGCCGAGGAATCGATCGGCGTGGCGCTGTCGAGCCTGTGGGCACGGCTGCCGGAAGAACGGCTGGTGGGGCTGGGTTACGCGGTGCCTTATCTCGATCGCTTCCGCGCCGACACCGAGCGCACCTTCGCCTTCATGCCGGCCGGGCAGGGGGCGGTGAACTGGCCGGTGGGCGAGCTCTCCTCCACGGCACTCGTCTTCGATGAAGAGTTGCCGCTGCCGGATTCATCGATCGATCGCATCCTGATGGTGCATTCCCTGGAATTTGCCGAGAGCCCCAGCGAAACGTTGAAGGAGATCTGGCGGGTGCTGGCGCCGGGCGGACGCCTGGTGATCGTGGTGCCGAACCGCCGCGGGGTCTGGGCGCGGATGGAGCACACGCCGTTCGGTTCGGGCCGGCCTTACTCGCGCGGCCAGCTGACCTCGCTGCTGCGCGAAACCAATTTCACCCCGAGTGCCAGTGCCGAGGCACTGTTTTTCCCGCCGTCCAAGAACCGGGCCGTGCTGAAACTGCGCCACGCTTTCGAGCGCATGGGCAAGCGTTTCTGGCCGGTTTTTTCCGGCGTGCTCATCATCGAGGCCCAGAAGCGGCTTTACCAGGGGCTGCCGGTGGCGGCGCGCGCATCACGGCGTGTCTTCGTGCCGGTGCTTGCGCCACGCGGCGTGCCCACGACACGTACGCGGTAGCGGCTGCGGGATCCTCTCGACAAAGGCGGCTTTCGGCTTTAATCCGACTGGATTATCGCACAAGCCCTTCCGGTAAAGGTTGATCCCATGAACATCGTCAGCAGTGAGCCCGTTCCGCGTCCAGGCATTCTGGATATTGCCGCCTATGTGCCCGGCAAGGAACATGCTCCCGGCGTGGCGCGGGTGTTCAAGCTCTCGTCCAACGAAACCCCGCTTGGTGCAAGCCCGAAGGCAATCGACGCATTCCGCCAGTCCGCCGGTAACCTGGAAATCTATCCGGATGGCCAAGCCACCATGCTGCGCGAGGCAATCGCCTCCGTCCACGGCCTCAACGCTGCAAACATCATGTGCGGCAACGGCTCGGACGAACTGCTTGGCCTGCTCTGCCACGTCTATCTCGGTCCCGGCGACGAAGCGATCATCACCGAGCACGGTTTCCTGGTCTACAAGATCCAGATCATGGGCTCGGGCGCCAAGCCGGTGGAAGTGAAGGAAAAGGAGTTCACCGTTGATGTCGACGCGATCCTCGCGGCCGTGACTGACAAGACCCGCATGGTCTTCATCGCCAATCCGGGCAATCCGACGGGCACCTACGTGCCGGCGTCGGAAATCCGCCGTCTGCATGCCGGGCTGCCGAAGAACGTTATTCTGGTGCTCGATGCCGCTTACGCGGAATATGTGAAGAAGCACGATTATGAAGCCGGCATCGAGATCGTCTCGTCGGCAAAGAACGTCGTGATGACGCGCACCTTCTCCAAGGTCTATGGCCTTGCGGCGCTGCGCATCGGCTGGATGTACGGCCCGACCGGCATCCTCGACGCGCTGAACCGCGTGCGTGGCCCGTTCAACATGAACGCGCCGGCGATTTCGGCTGGTGCCGCGGCGATCCGCGACCAGGCATTCGTGCAGCAGTCCGTGGAGCACAACGCGCTCTGGCTCGACAAGCTGACCCAGGCCTTCACCTCCTTCGGCCTGAATGTGACGCCGTCGGTGACCAACTTCATTCTCATCCACTTCCCGGATGTCGACGGCAAGCGGGCGCCGGATGCCGATGAGTTCCTCACGAGCCGCGGTTACATCCTGCGTGCCGTGAAGGGTTACGGCCTGCCGAACGCGCTGCGAATGACGATCGGTTCGGAAGAAGCCAACCGCGGCGTCATCGAAGCGCTGGGCGAGTTCATGAGCAAGGGCGCATGAGCACCATACATTTCGATCGCATCGCCCTGATCGGCATCGGCCTGATCGGTTCCTCGATCGCCCGTGACGTGCGGGCGCTTGGCCTGGCGCGGGACGTGGTGATCTCGACCCGCAGCACGGACACGCTGAAGCGTGCCGAAGAACTGGAACTCGGGACCCATTACGAGCCCTCGGCTGCCGAGGCGGTGCGCGATGCCGATCTCGTCATCGTTTCGGTGCCGGTCGGCGCCTCTGGTGCGGTGGCCGAGCAGATCGCGGCCAACCTGAAGCCGGGCGCCATCGTCACCGATGTCGGCTCCACCAAGGCATCGGTCATTGCGCAGATGGCGCCGCACATGCCGAGCCATGTGCATTTCATTCCGGGCCACCCACTTGCAGGTACTGAAAAATCCGGCCCGGACGCCGGGTTTGCCGGGCTGTTCAAGGATCGCTGGTGCATTTTCACGCCGCTGCCGGACACGGACCAGCTGGCGCTCGACCGGCTGAAGGCATTTTGGACCGCACTCGGCTCGCGGATTGACGAGATGGACCCGCAGCACCATGACAAGGTGCTTGCCATCGTTTCGCACCTGCCGCACATCATTGCCTACAATATCGTCGGTACCGCAGATGATCTCGAAACGGTCACCGAGTCGGAAGTCATCAAATATTCCGCGTCCGGTTTCCGCGACTTCACGCGTCTTGCCGCCTCCGACCCGACCATGTGGCGCGACGTCTGCCTGCACAACAAGGACGCGATCCTGGAAATGTTGGCGCGCTTCTCCGAGGATCTCGCCTATCTCCAGCGTGCAATCCGCTGGGGTGAGGGCGACAAGCTGTTTGAACTCTTTACCCGCACTCGCGCCATTCGCCGCTCGATTGTCCAGGCGGGCCAGGATGTCGACGCGCCCGACTTCGGCCGGCATGCGCTCGAGGTCAAGAAGTAGCGCAAATCAGATCGGCGGGATCTCGCCGATCTGGATGAAGCCGCCTGCAAACACCTTGCCGCGCTTGATGCTGAGGTCGAGCGAGGCATTCTTGCCACCGCCGAGCGCCGACAGCATGTTGCCGGCCGTGCCGAGCATCGGCGCGATCTGCGGAAAGGCTTCGCTCAAACTGTCGCGCCAGGCGTCGATCTGCTCGATCCGGAGCTTCAGGCGGCCCGAGAGGTACCCGTCTTCGTCAAACGAGAAGGGGCCACTGATGGAGATAACCTTGCCGTCGCCCATGTCGGCGGACAGCGTGCGCATCTGGCCCTCAGTCCCATAAAGCGCAAGGCCGTTCCGGTCGCTGCCGTCGATCATGCCGGCGCGATTGATGAGCGTCACGTCCAGGTTGGCGGTGAGGCGCGGCAGGAGTTGCGGCATGTCCTTCACCATCAGGTCCGTGTCCTGCAGGCTGACGGCGGCATCAAGATCATTGCCGTTCTGCCGCAGATGGATCTCCGTGTGCCCGGCAGCAAGGTTGAATGTCTGGCCGGTGGCGGACGAGGTGATGCTGGTCTTTGCCCCGTCGATGACGGTCGAGGTGCGCTCGACGCCACGCAGCTTGGCGATCAGGCTCGACTGGAAGTTTTCCCAGGTGGTGGAAAGGGCAAGCCCATGCCCGGTACGCACTTCCACCGGCGAATCCAGTTCCCACACGATATGCCCGGGATCATAGACCTGGGCCGCAGAGCGCAGCGAGCCGAAGGTGGCGGAAATGCCGTTCTGGCGGTCATCCACCGAAACCTTCGAGCAGAACAGGCCGATGCGGAACGGGTAGCCGCGATATTCTGCATCGTCGCAGATCGCCGAGATGCCATGCTGCTCCTGGCTGCCCAGGAGCGCCAGTGTCTTTTCGCGCAGGAGCGAGGCGGCATAGAACCAGCCGGCGGTGTAAAGCGCGATGACAAGGACGATGCCACTGGCAAGCAGCCACAGTTTACCGCTGACGCCGGTTCGGCTTGACGCTGCCATGATGTTCTCCAATGGTGGCTTCGATTCTTGATGACGGCTTAGCGAGCGATATGAACGAATTCTGGGTGTTTGGCTATGGTTCCCTGATGTGGAATCCGGGTTTCGCGTTTGAGGAAAGGGCCCATGCGCGGGCCTTCGGTTTTCGTCGATCCCTGTGCGTGCGATCCTATGTTCACCGCGGAACGCCGGAGCAGCCTGGGCTGGTCTTGGGGCTCGATCGTGGCGGTTCGTGCCGCGGCGTTGCCTTCCGTGTGAACGAGCGGGACCGGGAGGAGGTTCTCGATTATTTGCGGCGCCGGGAGCTCGTCACCAACGTCTACAAGGAGAAGATCCTGCCGCTGACGCTGACCGATGGCCGGCAGGTGCGGGCGGTCGGTTACGTCGTCGATCGTGAGCATGTGCAGTATGCCGGCGCTTTGTCGATCGAGGATGCGGCGCTCACTGTGCGTTTGTCTGCGGGCCAATCCGGCCCGAATGACGCCTATGTCTTCAACACGCTCGCGCATCTGAAGCAGATGGGGATCCGGGATCTTTGGCTGGAAAGCGTCGGCCAGGCGGTCGCGACGCCTGCGGCTTAGGTCGTCGCCTGCGCCTTCAGTTCGGCAAGGCGCTTGGCTGCCGTCGGCGGCAGCGGAAGATGCGGATTGGCTTCGACCGTTTCCACCAACAGCCTGTCGCTTTCGGTCTCCAGCGTCTCGATCAGCTTTGCGTAGAATTCATCAGGATCGAGCCCCGGCTGGATCGGCGGCAGGATGCGCACCTTGAAGTGGCCGGGATACTTCACGAGCTTGCGCCGGCCCCAAAACAGGCCCCAATGCGCAACGACGGGCACCACGGGCACCTGGACGTCACGATAGATGCGCGCGATGCCGTAGCGATAGGCAGGCTCGGCGCCAGGAGCCCGGCGCGTGCCTTCCGGATAGATGATGAGCTGGCGCCCGTCGTTCATCTCCTCCTTGGTACGGTTCATGACTTCCACCATGACCTTGCCGCGCGCGCCGCGGTTCACCGGGATCATCTTCTGCTTGGCGACATACCAGCCGAACAGCGGGATCCACATCAGTTCGCGCTTGAGGATGTAAACCGGGTCGCGCTGGTAGGGGAGAAGCGCAAACGTGTCCCAGGCGGACTGGTGCTTCGGCGCGAAGATGCAGCCTTCATCCGGGATGTTCTCCATGCCTTCGATCTCGAAGGTCGCGCCGACGATCTTGGCCATCAACCAGCTGTTGGACGACGCCCAGGCCTTGGGGATGCGGTAGGCGGCCTTGCGCGGCAACAGGAAATAGATCGGCGAAAGCACGATCATCCGGATGATGGTGTTGGCGTAAAAGGCGATATTGAAGAGAACCGAACGCAGCAGCAGCATGAACAGGAAATCCTTCTGTTCAGGCGTGCCTACACGAGAACAGGTTGTGAAAAAAGCATCTTTCGATGTCTAGAGAAGCGTCGGTGGCGCTTAGCTCTTGTGCTTGGCGGCAGCGCTTTCCTCGGTCCTGAGCCCGGTGCCGCGCTCAATGCCAAGCCAGTCGCGGATCGTCGTCAGGACCACCTTGCCGTATTCCGACAACATGGTGCGCACCACGTCCGGCTCGGTGAACCAGGCCTTGCGCGTCAAGTCCGAGTTGATGACCGGGTAGGGGATGAACTCGGTGTTCGGGTCCGAGCGCCGCAGTTCATGCAGGCTGCGCGGCATGTGGTAGTTGTTGGTCACCACCAGCACAGACTTGTAGCCGTGGTCGTGGATCCAGCGGCTGATCTCGCTTGCATTGCCGATCGTGTCGATCGCGTCGTAGCCGATGTCGACGCAGCAGGCGAAGAGGTCGGACGAGGCCTGCGTTGCCTTGCGGATCTGGTTTGGCGTCGTGGATGGATGGGCGCCGGAGATCAGCAGCCGCTGCCCGGAGCCATCGCGCAGCAGGCCAAGCGCCTGTTCGATGCGCAGGTAGCCGCCGGTGAGCACGACGATNGCATCGGCCTTCACGCCATCGGGNGCCTTCAGCGAGGTCACCGAATCAGCAAACCACAGGAAGCCGCCGAACANCATGGCAACGAAGACGATCGAGGCCATGATGATNCGNCGCGCGGTCCAGCGCAGCCAGCCCCTGCGGGAAAACAGGCCCGGCCGCTTGCGGGGCGGTGCTCCGTTATCTGGTGTCATCTGGGCCGTAGTCATCACTATCCATGAGAGGAGATTCGTGTGCGAACAGCCCCAAGTTATAGCCCGAGGTGCATGGGTTCAAGGAGCGGGCAGCCCATCGGTACGCGCAGGGTCGGATCGGATGAGGTCAATTTCGTTGATCGTCCGCATCACCGTGAAGCGGGCGGTGAGCGTCGTCAGCAGCGCAATCACGCCGATCGTGGCGATGATGCCGAGGTAGCCGGTGACGCCGATCGTGAAGGTTCCGAACAGCGCCGTCGCCTGGTCACTTTCGGGTGTTGCGAGCGAATTCGCCTGCCAGATATTGGCGATTGCAAACAGGGCGGCGGCCAGCGCGCCACCGGCCGCCGAACCCTTGATGCTGATCTTCAGAAAGTGCTTCTGGAATTCGCCCGCCACGAAGGAGCTTTCGGCACCCACGAAATGCAGCACCTCGACGATATGCCGGTTGCCGGACAGCGCACCGCGGGTGGCGAAGATCACCGTCAGGACCATCGCTGTGAAGACGAGAACAAGCACGCCGGTGCCGATCAGCACCGTCGTGTGGGCCATGGAGACCAACCGGTCGACCCAGGTGCGATGGTCGTCGAGGAAGGCCTGCGGCACTTCGGTCTTCAGGAGATCGCGCATTGCAGCGAAGTCGGGCGGGTTCTGCTCATCGATGGTGATGATGACGAGGCGCGGCACGGGAAGGTCATCGAGGTTCAGCCCGGCGCCGAGCCATGGTTCGAGAAGACGCGCCGTGGCGCTGTCATCCATGATTGTGCCTTCACGGGTGCCGACGAAGGTGAGCGCCAGTTCGCGCGCCTTCTTCAGCGCCGCATCCATGTCGAGACCTTCTTCCGGCTTGATCTGGATGGTGATCTCGCGGGAAATCTGGCTCTGCCAGCTGGAGGCGGTGGCGCGCACCATGCTGACCGCACCGAGCGTGAGGCAGGCAAGAAAGGCCATGATGGCGATCACCACCATCAGCGCATTGCCCTGGATGTTTGACGGCGGCAGGATGGGCGCGGTCGGGCGCACCCGCATCTCCGTGCGTCGCGGCTGTTGCGGCGCGGCCTGAGATTGGATCGTTGCCGGCTGCTCCGGTTGCCGCGCTGCCGCTGGCCGTTTGGGGCGAAGGGCCTTATTCATAGATATCAAGCCGCCCTTCGGTGAGGATCATCCGCCGGGCGTTGACCTGGTCCATCAGCCCGAGATCGTGCGTTGCGATCACCACGGCGGTACCGAGCCGGTTGAGCTCGAGGAACAGGTTGAGCAGCCGCCGTGCCATCGGCGGGTCGACATTGCCGGTCGGCTCGTCTGCAAGGAGAATTTCCGGCCGGTCCATCAGCGCACGCGCAATCGCGGCGCGCTGTTTTTCCCCACCCGAAAGCACCGGCGGCAGCACATTGATACGCTCACCGAGCCCCACCCATTTCAGAAGCTCGATGACGTCGCTGCGGTAGGAGCTTTCATCCTTGCCCCTGACGCGCAACGGCAGCGCCACGTTCTCGTAGGTGGTCAGGTGTTCGAGCAGGCGGAAATCCTGAAAGACGATGCCGACGCGCCGGCGCAGCATCGGCAGTTCGTTGCTCGGGATCTGAGACAGGTCACGGCCGAACATGCGGATGATGCCGCGCGTCGGGCTCAGCGACATGAACAGCAGGCGCAGCAACGTCGTTTTTCCCGCACCCGACGGGCCGGTCAGGAACTGGAACGAACGCTTTGGGATGTCGAATGTCATGTCCCGGAGAATTTCCGGGCCCATCCCATAGCGCAGACCGACATTTTCGAAATGAATCAACGGATGACGCAGTCCCGGCTCTGGAAGACTCTGATGATCGTTATCTCTTAACGACGCGGGTAAACGGACGGTAAATCAGCCGCTGAAACAGGCGTTTTTCAGGCCATGTTTCCGGAGCATTAACCATTTCCATTTACGACTGGGCGGGATTCGTTGCAATGCCCGCTCCACCTTTAGGTGTTTCGGGCGAAGAGGGCCCCGATGAGCACCTTTCGCACCCAGCAAGCCAAGAACGTGATCCGGATGGACATCCTGCCGCCGGATGCCGTTGGCAGATCCCGGCGCAGCGGTTCGCGCCGGGGCGAGGTTGTCGACGCGCAATTCGTGACGGTGCGGGACCCACGGGCGCCGCAGCCGCATACCTCCCACAATGACAACCGGCGCGCAGGCGAGGCGCGGCAGGTCCAGAAGGACAAGGTGCAGCCGAACCGTGTCCACGCCGTCGAAAAGGCTTTGATGGGAATGCCGGCGGATCTGTTCTCCGCGGTCGTGGCATTTGTGTTCGTCGTGGTCTTTGCCGCGGCAGGCGGTTTCTCGTTCCTGTTCAACGGTTCCTCCGCATCCGCGGAGACCCCGGCGCTCAACATCGCCCATGTGACGATGACACCCCAGGATGCCGACGGCATGAAGGTGCTCTTGATCAACGGGGTCATCGAAAACCGCAGCGAGGGCAGCCAGAAGATGCCCGCAATCCGCGCCGAACTCCTGTCTGGCAAAAAGCTGCTGACGACGACGCTGATCTCGCCGCCGGCCACCGCCATTGCAGGTGGTCATAGCCGCGGATTTTCGGCTCGGGTGCCGCAGCCTGGGGGAAAACTGCCTGATCTGAGGCTCAGCTTTGCAGAACAGGGCGTCTGAGGCTTTCTCTTCTTCCCCTGATTGTGGTATCGCCGCATTTTACGGACACGCAGGAGAACCTCATGCCCGTCGTGCGCGGCAAAATCATCGAGCCGCTTTATACTGCCGAGCAGATTGCGGAGCGCAATCGTGACATCGCGTCGAAGATTGCGCAGGGCCCGACCAAGGACCTGCTGGTCATCGCGATCCTCAAAGGCTCGTTCATCTTTGCGGCCGACCTGATCCGTGCGCTGCACGACGTGGGCCTTGCCCCCGAGGTCGAGTTCATCACGCTTTCCAGCTACGGCACCGGAACGGTGTCCCAGGGCGTGCGCATCGTCAAGGATATCGACAGCGACGTGAAGGATCGCGACGTGCTGCTGATCGACGACATCCTCGAATCCGGCCGCACGCTGAAGTTCGCCAAGGAGATGCTCTACGAGCGTGGCGCCCGCCATGTGTCGATCGCCGTGCTGCTCGACAAGAGCGTAAAGCGCAAGGAAGAGCTCGAGGCAGACTATGTCGGCTTCGAATGCCCGGACTATTTCGTGGTCGGCTATGGCATGGATGTAGCCTACGCATTCCGCGAGTTGCCGTTCGTCGGTGTCGTCACGGGCGATGCCTAGCCTGCATACCAGCCGTTAACCATCAGCGGCTGTTCGAGGATCTGTTTACGCCTCGAAAAGGAAACTCTGGTCAGTTGCTCCCAACACGAACAGGGCAGGGAGCAAGATCGCCATGGCAAAAATCCTGATCACCGAAGATGAGGATTCGCTGCGCATGTTCGTAGCACGGGCGTTGCGGCTGGACGGCCACGAGACGCGCGAAGCGGGTGACGGTGCCGAAGGCCTGGAAAGGCTCGAGGAAGAGCAGTTCGACCTCTTGCTGTCCGACATCCGCATGCCGGTGATGGACGGTATCGAGCTGGCACATCAGGCGTCCAACCGATTCCCGGACCTCAAGATCCTGCTGATGACGGGTTATGCGGAACAGCGCGAACGCGCCGAGGACCTGTCTGCCAAGATCATCGACGTGGTGCAGAAGCCGTTCGCCCTTCCTGATATTCGCCGTGCGGTCGCGTCCGCTTTGGCGCAGACCGATTCGCAGGCCGCTTGATGACTTGCCGGGTCGGGATGTCCTGACCGGCTCACTTGCAATTTCTGGAATTAGCTTCAGCTAAGTCATGGAATTTATGGGTGAGGCGGCAGCGATTGCGGGTCTCCGCCACCTGCAACCTCACCGGATCTCCAGCAGCCGTTCCAGATACTGCCGCTCGGCGTCGCCCGACAAAGCATTGCCGAGCTTTTCGCGGATTGCTTCCAGGATCTCGCGTGCCCGCTGCACGTCGATCTCGTCGGGCACCTTCACCTGGTCACCGAAATCCGGACCTGATGTCGACCGCGGCCGTCCTAGCGGATCGCGGCCATTCTGGCCGCCTTGCGAGGTCATGTCCTCGCCTTGGCCGTCACGACCCTGGCCGGGTTGGCCCTGGCCCTGCTGCATGGCCTGCATCATCTGCTGCATCATGTTCTGGGCGCCCTGGCGCAGTGCGTTGAGCGCATTGCCCTGGCCCTGCACGGCCTCCTGGCCTTGGCCCTGGCCAAGCGCCTTGCCGGCATTGCCCATTTCGCTCTGAGCCTTGCCGAAGCCTTCGCCCGGCTGCATGCCGAGCTCCTTCAGGCCCTTTTGCAGCTCTTCCAGCTTCTTGCCAAGGCCTTCCTGTTGGGCGCGCAGGTTCTTCAGCGCCTCCCGTAGCTGTTCGGCCGTCATCTGCTCGGTGTTCTGCTGGCCATCGCCCTGCTGGCTCTGCTGGCCCTGTTGTTGCTGACCCTGTTGCTCATCGCCCTGATCACCCTGTTGCGGGTCGCCGCGCTGCATGCGGTCGCGCAGGGCCTGGTCCAGCTTGAATGTCTGGTCCATCAGCCGCTGCTGTTCCTGCATGATCTCGCCCAGCTTGTCGATCTGCTGACGCATCTTGCTCGTTTGCTGCTGCCCCTGCTGCTGGCGCTGCGGACGGCCTGCCTGCAGGTTGTTCATCATCCGTTGCAGGTCGTTGAGCATTTGCTGGGCGGCATCACGGTTGCCGGAGCGGGCCAGGTTTTCAATCTGGTCCATCATGTTCTGCAGGTCGCGCTGCCGGATGACGTTCTGTGCCTGCATGTTGTTCGGCGCCATCGGCGCGTTCTGCATCCGCTGGGCAAGCTCGTTCATGAACTGCTGCATCGCTTCGCGCAGTTCCTTCATCAACTGGGCGATCTCATCGTCGGAAGCATTGCGCTCCAGCGCTTCCGAGAGGTTCCGCTGCGCGTCGCGCAGGCGACGTTCGGCGGCGGATAGATCTCCGTCCTCGATGCCGAGAGCGATTTCCCAGAGATAGTCGGCCGCCTGCTTCATCTGCTCGTCGTTGCGGGCAAGCTCCATGCGACCAAGTGCCGAGCGGATCAGCAGGAAGTGGCTGAGGTTGGGGATTGTCTCGTCGGGACGCAGGGCGAGCGCCTCGTTGAGCGCAATCGCGCGCGGCATCTGCCGCGTATCGAGCGAGAACACCTGGCGCTGTTCGGCCACTGCGGCCGCGAGTGGCTCGGAGAAACCGCGGGCCGGAAGGATCATCTCGTGCGAGGGGCTGCGGCCAGTCTGTCCGGCGCCGTCCTTGGCGACAAGCGTGATCTTGACGCGCTTGCCGGCGAGCGGATGCTCGATCAGGCTGCGGCTCGTCAGTCCCTTGACCTCGCGGCCCTTCTGGCGCGGCATGTCCAGCCGGTATTCCGGCAGCGGGTAAAGCGGCTTTGCATCCGGATCGGCGGGGCCAACAGGTTCGATCAGCGCGTGCGCCTCGCGAATGCCGTAGTCGTCCTTGCCGGTGAAGCCGATTTCAAGCGCACCATTGACCGAACGGCGCGGCTGGCCGTCGAAGGCGATTTCCGGCGGACGGTCGGGAATGATGTCGAAGGTCCAGGTCTGGCCGTTCGCCGTCAGGCTGCCGCTTTCGGCGACGTTCAGGGCATAGGTGCGCGGCGCAAGCGGCTGGTCACCCTGTCGTTCCGTTTGCGGCTGTTGTTGAGCGGCCGGCGCGTTGGCTGCCTGCTGTTCGGCCGCGGCTTCGGCGGCCTTCTTGGCTTCTTCGGTAACCAGCGTTAGCGGATCGCCACCTTGCTTGGGCTGGAAGACGACTTCTTCACCGCCTTCGCCGCCCGTTACACGCACCGTCAAGGCAGAATTCTGCGGAACGGAGAGCGTCCGCACATCGGCATTCGCCTGCTGGCCGGTCAGGAACACCGGCGCCTTGCCGGTATAGGACGGCGGCGTCAGCCAGGCGTCGATGCGCAGGTCGGGGTTGATGCTCGGTGCCGGCGGTGCCGGACGGAAGGCATCGGCGGTCGACCCGCCGCCGTTCGAGAAGGAGTAGCCAAGCGCGACCACGAAAACGAGCGCTGGCACCGCGCGAAGCGCAAAGCGGTCGTGCCTCGCGATATCCGGCTGCGGTAGGCCAGCGTCCAGCGCTGCAATGCGCTCAGCCATGCGGACCTGGTGTTCTTTCCACAGCGCGCGCGAAAACGGTGTTTCGAAAGCCGGCTGGTCTTCCTGTACAGCCACCGGCTGGTGCGGCAGGTTGTTGCGTTCTTCCAGAAGCCGGTCGGCTTCATCCGGGCTCGGCCAGTGAAGCCGCGTCAGCGGCAGCAGCGAGACCAGGAATGCAAGCCCGAAGCCGCCAACCACCACCCAGCGTACCCAATCTGGCGTGAACCGGAAAATCCCGAACCAGGCGACGGAAAGAAACAGCGCGAGGATGCCGAGCGGTAGCAACAGCCGCGGCATGACGCGTTCGACCGTGAGGACGATCCTTGCAAAGGAGCGCTTCAGCGCAACGCGGCGTGCGAGGTCCGGCTGATTCTCAAATGCACCTTTGCGGGCAAGGCTCATGCGATCCGTCTCCGATCGTGGCGGCGCAAACAAACCTTGAAGATAACAAGCTTTGTGGCGAAGACGAGGGCAGATCGGGTGGCGCCCTTCGAATTCAGGCGCTTTCCCGCAAAAGTGAACGTCCCGTTAATGGTCAGGAGAGCCAGGCCGGTGTGGAGTCAAGCCCGATCAACTCGTCATAGGTGCCGCGTGGACGAATGACGTGGAACTCGCTTCCCTTCACCAGCACCTCAGGCACCAGCAGGCGGGTATTGTAGGTGCCGGCCTGCACGGCGCCATAGGCACCGGCGGAGGCAACCGCGATCAGGTCGCCGGGTTTCGGTTGCGCCATCTCGCGGTCGAGCGCGAGGTAATCGCCCGTTTCGCAGACTGGGCCGACGATGTCGGCCTTGATGCGCGGCGCATCGGCGGGCGGCACGACGACCGGGCGGATCATATGGTAGGCCTCGTAAAGCGTCGGGCGGATCAGGTCGTTCATGGCGCCGTCGACGATGACGAAGCTCTTCTCGCCGCCATCCTTCACGTAGATGACCTCGGTCACAAGGATGCCGGCGTTACCAACGATCAGGCGGCCCGGCTCAGTGACGATCTTGCACTCAAGCGAGCGGAGCTGCCGCTTCACCGTTTCCGCATAGGCGTCGGGCAGTGGCGGCGGGTTGTTGTCGTCCTTGTAGGGGATGCCCAGCCCGCCGCCGATGTCGACGTGGTCGATCCGGTGCCCGTCCGAACGCAGTGCATCGACCAGTTCGCGCAGAAGGCGGAAGGCATGGTCGAACGGCTGCAACTCGGTAATCTGGCTACCGATATGCATGTCGATGCCCGTCACCTCGATGCCGGGCAGTTCAGCCGCATGCGCGTAAACGGCTCGCGCCCGCTCATACGGGATGCCGAACTTGTTTTCCTTCTTGCCGGTCGAGATCTTGGCGTGCGTGCCTGCATCGACATCCGGGTTGATGCGGAAGGAAACATGCGCCTTCGTGCCCATCTTCTCGGCACGCAGGTTCAGGACCTCGAGTTCCGGTTCCGACTCGACGTTGAAGCAGTAGATGCCGATCGAAAGCGCCAGGTCCATTTCCTGCACGGTCTTGCCGACGCCGGAGAACATGATGCGGTTGGCCGGAATGCCAGCCGCGATCGCGCGCCGCAACTCGCCGCCCGACACGACATCGACGCCAGCGCCCAGACGACCGAGCGTCTTCAGCACCGCCTGGTTGGAGTTCGCCTTCATCGCATAGCAGACCATCGCGTCAACGTCGGCGAAGGCCTCGGCAAAGACCTTGTAGTGCCGCTCCAGCGTCGCGGTGGAATACACGTAGAACGGCGTGCCAACAGCCTTGGCGATGGCCGGCACCGGTACGTTTTCGGCATGCAGGACGCCGTCGATGTATTGGAAATGGTTCACGATAGCGCTCGCGATTTAAAGAAGCGGGTCAAGCAGGAAAGGCTTGTCGGCAACGGGCTCTTGCGTACGCTCACCCGGCTTGGCGCTCTTTCGAACGTTCTGCTGTTCAACAGGCGTGCTCGGACGGTCAAGATCGCCCTTGCGGCCGCATCCGACGGCAACCAGGCCGGCGATGCTCAGCGCAAAGGTGATGCGGGCGATGGTGACCAGGGAATTCGACATCGGTTAACCTGTGTTGAGCGCGACTGCGGAACTTCATAGCGAAGTTCCGCGCCCTTGTGCAGTCATTAATCGAGGCAGGGTGGCCGCTAGTTGCGGTTGCGCCACCAGGCGATCTGCTTGCGTACCTCGGACGGCGCCGTGCCACCGAAGCTTTGCCGGCTGGCAACCGAGGCATCGACCGAAAGCACGTTGAAGACGGCATCCGTCACGGCCGGGTTGATCGCCTGCAGTTCCTCAAGCGACAGTTCCGACAGGTCGCAGCCCTTGCTTTCGGCTAGCGCCACCGCGCGACCCGTCACATGGTGGGCTTCGCGGAAAGGAAGGCCCACTTCACGCACCAGCCAGTCGGCAAGGTCGGTCGCGGTGGAGAAGCCGGCGCCGGCGGCAGCCCGCATCCTGTCGGCGCGCACGGTCATGTCGCGTACCATGCCGGTCATGGCGGCAATGCAGAGTTCCAGGTTCTCGGCCGCGTCGAAGACCTGTTCCTTGTCTTCCTGCATGTCCTTGGAATAGGCGAGCGGCAGGCCCTTCATGACGGTCAACAGCGCGACCAGCGAGCCGTTGATACGGCCGGTCTTGGCGCGCACCAGTTCGGCGGCGTCCGGGTTCTTCTTCTGCGGCATGATCGAGGAGCCGGTCGAGAAGGCGTCGGACAAACGCACGAAACCGAACTGCGGCGTCGACCAGATGACGATCTCTTCGGCCAGTCGCGACAGGTGCATCGCGCAGATCGCCGCGACGGAAAGAAATTCCAGAGCGAAGTCACGGTCGGAAACCGTGTCGATCGAGTTGCGGGTTGGCTCGCGGAAGCCAAGCGCCTTCGCCGTCATGTGGCGGTCGATCGGATAGGGCGTGCCGGCAAGCGCGGCCGCACCGATCGGGCTTTCGTCCAGGTGGTCGATCGCGTGGCGCACGCGGGCCCGGTCGCGGCCGAACATTTCCACATAGGCCATGCAATGGTGGCCGAAGGTCACCGGTTGCGCAGTCTGCAGATGCGTGAAGCCCGGCATGACTGTATCGGCATGTTCTTCGGCGCGATCGAGGAAGGCCGCGATCAGGTCGGTCAGCATGCGATCGGTCTTGGCGAGTTCTTCCTTCACCCAGAGGCGAAAATCGAGCGCTACCTGGTCGTTGCGCGAACGGGCCGTGTGCAGGCGTCCTGCCGCCGGGCCAATCAGCGTTGCCAGCCGCGCCTCGACGTTCATGTGGATGTCTTCGAGTTTGCGCGAGAATTCGAATTGGCCGCTCTCGATCTCTGACATGATCGTGTTCAGGCCCTGCACGATCTTGTCTTTATCTTCGTGCGAGATGATGCCTTTTTCAGCCAGCATGGCCGCATGCGCTATAGAGCCGCGGATGTCCTGGGCGTAGAGCTTCTTGTCGAAACCGATCGAGGCATTTATCTCCTCCATGATCGCGTCCGGCCCTGAGGCGAAACGCCCGCCCCACATCTGGTTGGAGGATGTCGCGTCCTTCGTGCCGTCGGCCATGAGTATCCGAGTCCTGGAGTAGTTGATGACGACCAAAAGACCTTTCGGCCTTCCTTCCGTCCGGTTGATCTTGATTGCCGCGGTTTTGGGAATAATCGCCGGCGCCGGGGCGGTATACGTGAGGAATATGGGGTCTGGCAATGGCGGCGAGGCGTCGCTGGTCGCATCGGCTGGCGCCTGCGAGGGTGCCGTCACCAAGGTGAAGTCGGTTGCGGCCTTCTCCAAGGGTGAGGTGGCTGCCATGGTGGCGGCTGAACCGCCACGTCCGCTGGACCTGTCATTCAAGGGCCCGGACGGCCGGGACCTGAAGACGGCCGATTTTGCGGGCAAGACCGTGCTCCTCAATCTCTGGGCCACCTGGTGCGGCCCCTGCCGGGAGGAAATGCCGGCCCTCAATACGCTCCAGAAGGAGATGGGAGGCGCAGACTTCGAGGTCGTCACCGTCAACATCGACACCGGCAGCGACGACAAGCCGAAGGCGTTCCTGGCCGAATACGGCGTCGACGCGCTCGGCTATTACCGCGACAGTTCGATGGGGGTCTTCAATGCTCTGAAGAAGGAAGGTCTCGCCTTCGGTTTGCCCGTGACGCTGGTCATGGACAAACAGGGTTGCCTGATCTCGGCGATGAATGGCCCTGCCGCCTGGGATAGCCCGGACGCCAAGGCGCTGATCGCGGCCGCCAAGGGCGGCGTGTAAAACCGATTAGCGGGTCGGCACCGGCGTCTCGCCGCGGTAGTCGTAGAAGCCGCGGCCGGACTTGCGGCCAAGCCAGCCAGCTTCGACATACTTCACCAGCAGCGGGCAGGGGCGGTACTTGGAATCGGCTAGTCCATCGTGCAGCACCTGCATGATCGACAGGCAGGTGTCGAGGCCGATGAAGTCTGCAAGCTGCAGCGGGCCCATCGGATGGTTGGCGCCAAGCTTCATGGCCGTGTCGATTGCCTCGACAGAGCCTACGCCTTCGTAAAGCGTGTAGATCGCCTCGTTGATCATCGGCAGCAGGATGCGGTTGACGATGAAGGCTGGGAAATCTTCGGCGACAGTTGCCGTCTTTTCCAGTGCCGCGACATAATCCTTGGCCGCCTGGAAGGTCGTCTCGTCGGTCGCGATGCCACGCACCAGTTCCACGAGCTTCATGACCGGAACCGGGTTCATGAAATGGATGCCCATGAAGCGCTCGGGGCGGTCGGTCGCGGAAGCAAGCCGCGTGATCGACAGCGAAGAGGTGTTGGTGGCAAGCAGCGCGTCCGGGCGCAGCACGGGACAGACCTGCGCATAGATCTTGCGCTTGACGCTTTCGTCTTCGGTCGCAGCCTCGATGACCATGTCCATCGGTGCGAGATCGTTGACGTCTGCCGAGCCGGAAATGAGCTTCAGGGCCTTCTGGCGGTCTTCGTCCGACAGCTTGCCGTTGGAGACCTGGCGCGCCAGGTTGCCGTTGATGGTGGCCAGTGCTGCTTCGATCCGGTCCTTCGACAGGTCGTACATCTGCACCTTGTAGCCGGCGAGTGCCGAGACATGGGCAATACCGCAGCCCATCTGGCCTGCACCAATGACGCCAATGTTCTTGATGACCGAACTCATCGCTTCACTCCCGGAAATTTGTCTTCTGCGCTTAAATTACCAGCGCGCGCCTTGATAATAGAATGCCGGACTGCGAATGGCAGCCCGGCAAGATTGTTATTCCGCTGGCTCTTAATTTTCCAGAACTTTTCGCAACTGCGAAAAGGAGGAAATCAGAGCGCCTTTTCGAGCTGCGGCAGGATTTCGAAGAGGTCGCCAACGAGGCCGTAATCGGCCACCTGGAAGATCGGAGCTTCCTCGTCCTTGTTGATCGCGACGATGACCTTCGAGTCCTTCATGCCGGCGAGATGCTGGATCGCACCCGAGATGCCGACGGCAATGTAAAGCGCCGGTGCAACCACCTTGCCGGTCTGGCCAACCTGCCAGTCGTTCGGGGCGTAACCTGCATCGACCGCTGCACGCGATGCGCCAACGGCGGCACCGAGCTTGTCGGCAACCGGCAGGATGACTTCCTGGAACTTCTCGGCCGAGCCGAGTGCGCGGCCGCCGGAAATGATGACCTTGGCGGACGTCAGTTCCGGGCGCTCCGAAGACGACAACGCGTCGGAAACAAAGCTCGATACGCCGGGGTTGGCGCCGCCGGAGACAGCTTCGACCGACGCCGAGCCACCTTCTGCCGCAGCGGCAAAGGATGCGCCACGTACGGTGATGACCTTCTTGGCATCGCTCGACTGCACAGTCTGGATGGCGTTGCCGGCATAGATCGGGCGCTTGAACGTGTCCGGCGACACGACTTCGATGATTTCCGAGATCTGCATCACGTCGAGGAGTGCTGCAACGCGCGGCAGGACGTTCTTGGCCGACGCCGTGGCGGGCGCGATGATGACGTCGTAGGATCCGGCGAGCGACAGGATGAGGTCGGCGAGCGGCTCTGCCAGGTTGTTGGCATAAGCTGCGTCATCGGCGAGCAGCACCTTGGAAACGCCGGCAAGCTTCGCAGCCGCATCGGCAGCCGCCTGGGCGCCTGAACCTGCCACCAGCACGTGAACGTCGCCGCCGATCTGGGTCGCGGCCGTCAGTGCCTTGGCGGTCTGGTCGTTGAGGCTCTGGTTGTCGTGTTCTGCCAGAAGAAGAATGGCCATGATGATGTTCTCCTATCTCTTCCGGGTTGTTACAGCACGCCGGCCGTCTTGAGGTTGGCGACGAGTTCTTCGACCGACTTCACCTTGATGCCAGCCTTGCGGCCGCCCGGTTCCTCGGTCTTCAGCACGGTGAGGCGCGGCGCGGTATCGACGCCGAAGTCGCCCGGGGTCTTCTTGTCGAGCGGCTTCTTCTTCGCCTTCATGATGTTCGGCAGCGAAGCGTAGCGCGGCTCGTTCAGGCGCAGGTCCGTCGTGACAACGGCCGGGAGCTTTACTTCGATCGTCTGCAGGCCGCCATCGACCTCGCGGGTCACGGTTGCCTTGTCGGCAGCGAGTTCGATCTTGGAGGCGAAGGTTGCCTGACCGCAGCCCAGGAGGGCCGCCAGCATCTGGCCGGTCTGGTTGCTGTCGTCATCGATCGCCTGCTTGCCGACAATGATCAGGCCCGGCTGTTCGGCTTCAACGACACCCTTGAGGATCTTGGCGACCGCAAGCGGCTCGACGACGGCATCGGTTTCCACCAGGATCGCCCGGTCGGCGCCCATGGCCAGCGCGGTGCGCAGGGTTTCTTCCGCCTTGGCCGGGCCAATCGATACAACCACGACTTCCTCGGCCTTGCCGGCTTCCTTCAGGCGCAGCGCCTCTTCAACAGAGATTTCGTCGAAGGGGTTCATCGACATCTTCACGTTGGCCAGCTCAACGCCCGAACCATCCGGCTTCACACGGATCTTCACGTTGTAGTCCACCACGCGCTTCACAGGCACCAGGATCTTCATGGGGTCCTTCCTTGACTAAAAATCACGGCAAACTGCGATATTTGCCGGTTCCTCGTTTGTCAGTGGGCGACATGGATACGCATTTTTCAGGCGAATACAACGCCCAATCGCCCGCCGTGCTGTGCGGTTTTCTCATAGTTCTATTCGCTGGCCGTGACGACGTTGGCGGCTCCAGATTTGGGTATCACGGCCTTCGGCGTCACGATCTCGCGGTCGAAGAGCGGCACGCCCGGGCGGCGCATCACGAGAACCAGAATGGCGCCGGCAATGATGCCGCCGACATGGGCGCCCCAGGACACCACGCCGTCCATATCGAGGGCCAGCATCACGAATTGCTGGAGGATCCAGGCCGCCAGCGGAATAAAGGCGGGAAGCGGCAGCGGGATACGGAAAAGCACGAGAACCCAGACCCGCACCCGCGGATGCAGGAGGAAGTAGGCGGCGACCACACTGGAGATGGCGCCAGACGCGCCGATCAGCGGCCCTTCCGCCGATGGTGCGACGAAGCCGTGCACGGCAGCGCCCACGGCGGCGCACAGGAGGTAGAAGACCAGGAACCGCATATGCCCAAGCGCATCCTCTACATTGTCGCCGAAGACCCAGAGGAACAGCATGTTGGAGGCGAGGTGCCAGAAGTCCATGTGNAGGAAGGCGTAGGTGATGAAGGTCGCATCATCCGGCACGATGACCAGGGANGGGTCGAGGATNGCGTAATCGAAGATGACGGCCGGGATGAAGCCGAGGCCAAGNGATGCATGNTCGACCGCCTCCGGCGAGGCGATTGCCGTGAACAGCCAGGCCAGCACGTTCACGACGATGATGCCGATCGTGACATACTGGACGCGGATGTATTTGAGTTCGACGGCATCATGAAGGGGGATGAACATGCTTTGCCTCTCCCGCCTTCTCGTCAGCGATTTTTCCCGGGAACCCAGAGAATGTCGGCCTTGCCCTTTTCGTTGGCATAACGCGCCGCGACGAACAGGAAGTCCGATAGCCGGTTGATGTATTCAAGCGCCGCCTTGCCGACGATCTCGTGCCGTGACAGCTCGACCATCAGCCGTTCCGCCCGCCGCGACACGGTGCGCGCCAGATGCAGGTAGGCAGACGCCGGAGAGCCGCCCGGCAGCACGAAGGAACGCAGCGGATCAAGATGCGCGTTGAGCTCGTCGATCTCGGATTCCAGCCGCGCCGTCTGCGCGTCGATGATGCGCAGCGGTTCATATTCCAGAACCTCGCCGGTATCGGGCGTCGAAAGATCGGCGCCAAGATCGAAGAGGTCGTTCTGGATGCGGAAGAGCATCCGGTCGAGTTCTTCCATCTCTGACGTGTGGAGACGGGCAAGCCCGACCGTCGAATTGGTTTCGTCGACCGTGCCATAGGCTTCGACCCGCAGGTCGTGCTTGTCGCGCCGCGGTCCCGCGGCAAGGCCCGTCGTGCCGTCGTCGCCGGTGCGCGTGTAGATCTTGTTGAGCTTTACCATCCCGCCATCACATCAGGTCGGGCGCCCGCCGCCCGTGATCCAGAGCGTCAGCATGATGAGCACGATTGCGATCGCCTGCAAGAGCACGCGCATCTGCATGAGCTTGTTGGACTTGTTGGCGTCGGTGCCCTTGAGCATGTTGAAAAGCCCGCGGATGAGCACGAGCACGACAAGACCCATGACGATCAGGGTCAGTACGGTGGTGAAACTGGACATCTATCTTCTCAATCGATCCGGCGCATGAGCTTGTAGAAGAGCGCAGCCGGCAGAATTCTCTTCAGGAAGGCGCCCTGCTTTGCAGGTTTGGTTACAAGATAATGTGGCCTGGGATGCGGTGCGGTCAAGGCGTGCTTCAACACGTCATACACCGCGTCCGGTCCCAGTTTATGACGGCTGACCGGTCCGCGTCCATCCAGCCGCTTCAATTGCCGCTTGTATTGTTCGGCATGGACCGAGCCCTCAAGGTCGACATTCTCGTGGATCTTGATGAGCGAATTCGCTGTGAACCTGGAGGCGATCGGACCTGGCTCGATGAGGCTGACCGTTATGCCGCTGCCCTCAAGCTCCATCCGCATGGTGATCGTCAGCCCTTCGAGCGCATATTTCGAGGCCGTGTAGGCGCCGCGGTAGCGATAGGGCAGGATGCCAAGGATCGACGAGCAGTTGACGATGCGGCCATGGCCCTGCGCCCGCATCACCGGGATCAGCCTGCGGGTCAGCTCATGCCAGCCGAACAGGTTGGTCTCGAACTGGATCCGCAAGACGTCCGTCGTCAGATCCTCCACAGCGCCGGCCTGCCCGTAAGCGCCGTTGTTGAACAGTGCGTCGAGCCGACCGCCTGTGCGCTCGAGGACCGTGTCGACCAGCGCCGCAATNGTNTCCGGCTTGGTGTAGTCCATCAGCAGNGCTTCGATGCCGTCNGCCTCGAGCGGTGCCAGATCTGCCTCCTTGCGAACAGTGGCGAAGACGCGCCAGCCATCTGCCTTCAGGGCACGNGCGCAGTAGGCGCCGATGCCGGAGGAACAGCCGGTAACGATGATCGTTCTNTTGTCGTCCATTCGCTGCTGCTTTCTGTTATGTGTTCATGCCCTAGTTTCATATTTTCTAGGTCGTCACAACGGAGTTCCCATTGTCAGAAGAGATCCGCGCCTTCCGGTGGTACAGGCTGGCGTTCAAAGTCGTCTGGGATGCCTACTGCCATTTTACGGAGGATGACGGGTGGGCGATGGCGAGCCATGTCGCCTTGTCGGGTCTGCTGGCGCTGTTTCCATTCCTGATCTTCGGGACCGCGCTTGCCGGTTTCCTCGGGGCAGGCGACTTTTCCGCGACCGCCATCCACCTGCTCTTCGATACATGGCCGGCCGATATCGCCGAGCCGATTGCCTCGGAAATCCAGCGGGTGCTGCTGATGCCGCGCGGCGGGTTGCTGACGCTGTCGGTGCTGGCAGCAGCCTATTTCGCCTCGAACGGTGTCGAGGCCCTGCGCATCTCCCTGAACCGTGCCTACCGCGTGCCGGAAACGCGGCCGTGGTACGTTACCCGGTTAGCCAGCCTCGGGTATGTCATTGCCGCCGTCGTGGTTTTCGCGGCAATCAGCATCGTGCTGGTGGCGCTACCCGTTGCCGCCCGTTTTGCGCAGACACGCTTTCCGGAACTGCTGGAAGACCTGAGCGCGATCGCCAATTGGGGGCTGATCGGCACCGGCGTCGTGCTGCTCGTCGGACTTGTGCTTTCGCACAAATGGCTGCCGGCGGGGCAGCGACGCCTGATCGACGTCTTGCCTGGCGTGGTGATGACGGTTGTTGTCTGGACCGCCTTCGGCTTCGGTTTTGCGACCTATCTTTCGACCTTTGCGAATTACTCTGCGACCTATGCGGGCCTCGCCTCGATCATGGTGGTGCTGATCTTCCTCTACATGGTCGGGGTGATCTTCATGCTCGGCGCCGAACTCAATGCCGCACTGATGAAATACCGGATCTATTCGGTGTTCTCGCGCCGTCGCAAGGAACGGCACGCCCGCCATCACGGGCTAGAGCCCGACCATGCGGCGGATGTCGGCGGGGGTGCGGCCCTCATGCCTCAGAACCGAAAGTCCGGTTGAACCTTCGCTCTTTGACAGCTTCCTGCCATCGGTGCCGAGGATCAGGCGATGGTGATGATAGATCGGCGCGGGAAGCCCCAGCAGTTCCTGCAGCAGACGATGGACGGCGGTGGCATGGTAGAGGTCGCGCCCGCGCACGACATGGGTGATCTCCTGCACAGCATCGTCCACGACGACGGAGAGGTGGTAGCTCGAGGGCGCATCGGAGCGTGACAGCACGACATCGCCCCAGGCTGCGGGATCGGCTGCGATCTCCTGTTGCGAACCTGAGCCCGTTTCCGTCCAGGAGAGCGGCTGCTTCAGCCGCGCCACGGCCGCCTGCATGTCGAGCCGCCAAGCAAAGGTCTTCCCACCTTTCTGCCGCGCCTCTCGCTCGTCCCGGCTCATCCGACGGTCATCGCATGGATAGTGCGGCGAGCCGTCCGGGTCGCGTGGCCACGTTCTTCCCTTGGCCTCGAAGGCTGCCACCTTCGCCTTCACCTCGCCGCGGGTCATGAAAGCGGGATAGGCGAGGCCTTGGTCGATCAGGGACTGCAGCGCGGACTGGTACAGCGAAAAATGCTCCGACTGCCGGCGCACAGGCTTCTCCCACTCGAGCCCAAGCCACTCCAGGTCCTCGTAAATCGCCGCTTCGAATTCGGGTGTGCAGCGGGTCCGGTCGATGTCTTCAATGCGGAGCAGGAAGCGGCCCTCATTCTCCCGCGCCAGATCGAAGTTCAGGAAGGCAGACAATGCGTGGCCCAGATGCAGCGGCCCGTTCGGGCTCGGCGCAAAGCGGAAGACAGGCTTTTGACGTGGGTGTGCGGGCATGGTTTCTTCTGCCACGGAAAACGCCCCTCGCAAAAGAGGGCAAGGCGAGCAAGGGTTTCGGAATGGAGGTGCGGCGATGAAGAGGATCATCCGCGACCAAAGTGACATCCGGGCCGGCCTGGAAGAACTGGCGTTGCTCGACCCACGGCTCGTGTCCATCATCGAGCGGGCAGGGCCGGTGCCGCTTCGGCTGAACGAGCCCGGCTTTCAAGGCCTTGCATCGATCATCGTATCGCAGATGGTGTCGCGAGCGAGCGCCGACGCGATCTGGCGCAGGATCACGGCTGCCGGGCCGGTAACCGCTGAGCATTATGCGGCGCTTGCCCCGGAGGTCATTGCGACATTCGGCCTGTCACGCGCCAAGGCGGCGACGTTGTCCCACCTCGCGAGCGCGCTTGTCGCCCGGCATTTCGATCTCGAAGCCGTTGGTGCAATGGAGGCTGACGAGGCCTTGAAGGCCTTGACCTCGCTTCCCGGCATTGGCCCCTGGACGGCGGAAGTCTACCTGATGTTCTGCTGCGGGCACGCGGATGTCTTCCCATCCGGCGATGTGGCGCTGCAAGCAGCGGTTCGCCATGCTTTTGCCATGGATGGGCGTCCACCCGCCAGGCAACTTGCCCAGATGGCTGAGGTTTGGGCGCCCTGGCGCTCGGTCGCTGCCCGGCTTTTCTGGGCCTATTACGCCAGCGAAATGCGCCGTCAGGTGGCTCCGATCACAGAATCACCTTTGCAGTAAAAGCCCTGCATTATTGGGCTTCACAATCCTGTAACAGCGGACCTAATATAGAAAATACAGATGCCGAATCGGGTAGGAGCGTCACTTGACGATTGCAGTCTCCCCGCAGGCCCTGCCGGCGCTCGTGCTGAACGCTGACTACCGGCCGCTGAGCTATTATCCCTTGTCGTTGTGGTCCTGGCAGGACGCGATCAAGGCGGTCTTCCTCGACCGTGTGAACATCATCGCCGAATACGAACATTCGGTCTGCTCGCCAAGCTTTTCCATGCGATTGCCGAGCGTCGTCAGCCTCAAGACCTACGTGCAGCCGACCCGCAATCCCGCCTTCACACGCTTCAATGTCTTCCTGCGCGACAAGTTCGAATGCCAGTATTGCGGCGCCCATGACGAACTGACCTTCGATCACGTCATCCCGCGGGCACACGGTGGGGAAACGACCTGGGACAATGTGGTGGCGGCCTGTTCGCCCTGCAATCTGCGCAAGGGCAGCAAGCTGCCGAAGCAGGCGGGCATGTTCCCGCACCAGAGGCCGTACCAGCCGACGGTGCAGGATCTCCATAACAACGGGCGTCTCTTCCCGCCGAACTACTTGCACGAAAGCTGGATGGACTATCTCTACTGGGATACCGAGCTGCAGCCCTGAGCCAGCTTTGCGATCACCGCAGGATAGGCCGCGTCATGCGGCCTTTTTTGCGCCCATGAAAGCGATGGCTGCGAGGATGAGGCTCGCGATCACGTTCCAGCCCGCAAAGGACAGGCCGAGGATGCGAAGGGCGGCCTGCGTGCACGATGGGCCATGCACGGTATTGAGGTCGGACAGGAGATTGCCGGCGTTGGTGGTGACGCCGGCTGCGCCGCCGCAACTCGCCGGTCCTTCCCAGAAGCCCCATTCGACGCCCGAATGATAAACGCCCATGCCGGCACCCACGAGCATCATCACGCCGATCACCACGAGGAGCGCGCGGGTGATCCAGCCTGGCAGATTGAGCACGGAAGCGGCGATCGCAACGATCCCGACCGGGATGCCGAAGTAATACGGGTCGCGTTGCAGCAGGCAAAGCGCGCAGGGGATGTAGCCACCGATATGCTGGAAGGCGAGCGCGCCGCCGACGGTTACCGCCATGCCGAGTGTGACGACGACAGCGGCGTTGAAGCCTGATCGGGCGTGAGTGGCGGAAGCTGAAAGGGCCATGGGCCTCTCCTGATGATGACACCGGCCACTTGGCCTTGCGCTCACTTAGAGCAGATCGGATCGCGCTGTAAATCCGCGCCGCTCCAAACCTCAGGCCCCAAGCGAACACATCTTCATGAGAAGCTCTTCATGCGATTCGGGCGAAAGCGCGATTGAACCGCATTTAACCAAAGCCGTTTACCGGACGAAAAGCCGCCTATGGCACGATCAGGCCAGTGTTGAAGGAGTTCTCATGTCGTCCCGGCTACGTAACATCCTGCTTGCCTTTGGTGTTTCCCTCGCCATGTGGGCTGTCGCCATCCAGGGCACGCTCAGCATCTACGGTGCTGTCACAGGTCCTGGAACGGACGGCATGGCAACGGCCAGCGTCGAATAAACATCCACGAGAAGTAAGGATGCGGCGCGGGAACAAATCACCTAGTCTGTGATTGATTCATCGCCAAGCCAACGAGGAGGTTGGCCCGGAGGAGCCGATGACTGACCGAGCCAAGGGGCTGATTCTTGCAGCCGAAGTTTCTGTCGTGATGTGGGCGGGGATCATCTGCAGCGGGTATGCCCTGCTGAACTGAACAGCTCCGCCACCCAGGCCGAACGTTCATGCGTCCGCGCCGGTATTTTAACCACCACTGCAATATCTCGCCGCTCTCCCGGTGCCGCTTGAAGAATTGAGTGGCGCAAGCGCCTTTCATCCTGCTTATTATGGCCCAGACGGTTTTCTACCGCACAACATGGGTTAACGCGGTGCCAGTCAATGAACGAACCATCGTCGCCCTTGCTCGGGCTTAGCGTCGAACAGTTCATGATCGCCTACCAGGCAGGCGAGCTGGCGGGGCTCGAGGGTCAATCGCTTCTTGCCTGTCCCTACCTTGATGATCCCTCGCGACTTCGGGTATGGATGCTGGGTTACCTGGATCAACCGATCGACAGTCGAATCGACCGCCAAGGCGGCATGGACCCAGCCGGACAACACCCGCTTGGATGATGGATGTACTTTGGCCTGGTCCGATGGTATTTTGTTACCAAAGGAGCGCCTTGATGTCGCCGTTCGTCCGCAATGAGCCGGAAGACTTGCCTGAATTTGAAGATTACGAGCTGGCCGAACTTGCGCCGCTGCTCGTTGAAGCGCTGACGTTTCCGTTCCCGGCGGATTTTCCAGCCAAGCCTGCGCTAGAACAGCCAGAAAAGCACGGCAACGATCGCTACCCACATTACCAGTGAGATGCCGCAGGCCAGCAGATAGTTGCGCAGTCGCTTCGTCATGCGACCAGCATCACCATCATTGTGGCCCTAGTTAAAGGCAGGTCAAAAAATCTGGTTACGTTCGAGTTAACGGGGCGCGAGCAAACTGCCCCAGGTCAGGAAGAGTGCCCCGGATCGGCGCATCTCTCCTGTGGACATCACCGTTCCGCCAGAACCTATATGCTCTGTCAGATATGCGGCTCGGAGTAGGCCGTGCATTCCCCCACGTCGCGCCATGTCGGGATTCGGCCGTCGCGCTTCGCCTTCCGGTCGGACATGGCAAGAAAGATGTCGAGCCGGCGGTCCTTGATGCCCGGGATCATGCTCATGCCCGATAAAGGCAACGGGTTGAACGGGTTGCCGCGGTGGTAAGCATGCAGTTCCACCCGCACGGTCGGCCGGAAACTGACGGCGCGTGAATGGAAGGCATAGGTGTCGGCCACGACCAGGGTATTCGCCGGCACCGTCACCTTGCGCGGGCTGTAGTCGCCAAGCTTCGACAATTCCTCCGGCGTGATCCGGAATGACCCGTCGGCATGGTGGGCGCGGGCATCATTGCTGGCGATCAGGCTCTGGCGGTATTCCCACTCGATCCGCTCCGGGGTCAGCTTGTGGCTGCCGGGCACGAAGACGAAGGGTCCGTCCTCCGGCCCGACATCATCCAGGAAAAGCCAGGCCTTGGAGGTCGAATGGAAGGTGTCTGCATGCAGTGCCGTCTGTGGATCGGCTTCCTTGCGTGCCGGCTCGGCAATCACCGTCTGGATGTAGTAGATCGGATCGCCGCCACAGCCGCCGACATAACGCACGAGGTCGGCGATTGACCGGTTGTTTGAAAAATGCGCGAGATCGGGAAGGCGCTGCAGTGCCTGCGGCCCGATCGGGATCATCCGCGTCACCGTCTGCCCCTGGCGCATCTCGCGCGCCGGCAGCGGCTCGTTCCTGAGGAATTCGCGGATCCGCCCGAAGACATCCGGGGCAAGTGCGTTCTCGCGGATGACAAAGCCGTCGCGCTCGAACTGCTCACGCTCTGCCTGGTCCAGCGACCGCCCCAAGAACTTTCGCCGGTTGCGGGCAATGCCGGCGGCAAGCCGTACACGCTCACGGTGAAGGCCAAGTTCATTGAGATAGGGGTGGCCGATCAACGGGTTCTTGCGGAAGGACTTGTCGTTGCTGAGGACACCGAAGGCATAACCCGGATAGCGCCACCACTGCACGGACCGTTGCGTCATCATAGTCTCCATCCCGAACTGCCATTTAGAATGGCAGTCGCAGGAGAATGCAAGCAAAGATGCAGATAAGTGAAGGGGTTCCACGGCAGGCGGTGCTGCGGGAACATAGAGTATGAAGAGAGATGGTGCCCCGTGCCGGCATACCTGAATTGTTTGGCGTCAGCCATTTAGCCAGTTTCTGGACACTCGTTTCTCCCACGCAATCACTAGCTTTTTCGGGAATGTGTCCAGCCCATTTCAACCCGATGTAATGCGTTGGAGGGTTCCTATGGACATGACATTCCGGCCGACCAATGTCGCGCCGCTCGCCCCGTTTGGCATCATCACCAGCCACACCTTTGCCGAAGCTGCCGCCAGCTACATCGAGCACGGCGGCACCAACCGATACCTCGACAAGATCCTGCCGCTCATCGGCGACATGCCGCTGTCCGCGATCTATCCTTTCGACATCCGTGAGCTGGCAAAGACGCTCTTCCCGACACAGACGAATGCGACCAGGAACAGGTGCGTCATCACGCCCGTCCGCGCCATCTGTTACCACGCCTATGATCGAGGCTGGGGACCGGTGGTCCGGATCCGAAACTTCAAGGAGGAGAGGCCGAAGAGAAAGAAGGCGGCTTCGCAGGCATGGCTGCACGCCCTCGTTCGGCAATGCATGAAGGACGGCATCCCGCATGTCGCGGCTCTCATCCTGTTCATGAGCCAGACCGGAGCGCGTGTCTCCGAGGCTATCGCGCTGAAATGGAAGGATGTCGACCTGGTCGGGCGAACGGCCTTGCTGGTGAAGACGAAGACCGACCGGAACTCCACGAGGTGGCTGACGGATCAGCTGGTCGCGCGGCTTTACAGGCTGGCGGAGGGGAGGGAGCCGGAAGATCGGGTGTTCCGCTACACCAATCGGCACGCGGTGAACGAGCGGATAGCAGCCGTCTGCAAGCGCGCCGGCATCACGTATAAGCCGTCGCACACCTGCGGCCGGCATGCTTTCGCCAATAACACCCTGGCAATGGGCATCGACATCAAGTCAATCATGGACGCAGGAGGGTGGCGCAGCGCCGCCGTTTTCCTTGGTACCTATGCCAACCCGCGCAACGCCGGCCGCGTCGTCGCTGATCGTCACAACCTCTACCAGTTCGACAATGAACTCTAGCAGCGGGTGGGCATGTCGAGAGATCGGCGGCGATTTAAGTGGAAAGCAGCAACCAACCGATGAAAGGGGAGGCTCGCACGGTATTCGTGTCTCACTGCGACGATCGTCAGGGAAGCATGTTGAGGTGCCCTTGTCAGTCGTTCCAAATCGACAGGCCGTTTCGGCTCAGAGAATGCCCCACCAGTTAAAGTGTCAACGAGTTCAGATAGCGCCTGCTCAATTTTGCGTTGAGATGCCTCAGGAAGATACGGCGTAAAATCGGCCGAAAGCCCTTCTACGAGAATTTGAGCCGACAGCAGTTTAGCCTCTGCTATCTTTTGTTCATTGTCATCACTGTTATAGGCCTGCGCCCAGTAAGTTGAAGCGATTTGCGCAACGTCTCTGATCGCCGCGCAAAGCTCATCGCATCGAGCACCGCGTTCGTCCCGATGAACCTTCCACAAGTTGAAGCCTAACGTGACGAAGGCGCCAATGATGGCGCCTAGCAAGCCGGAGAGAAGCAACATATTGGTTAGTGCGCAAGCGCTAGACTACGCCCAGCGGCCTCTTCTATGTACTCTCGAGCCCTCACTGCATGGTGCCGAAACTGAGGCGACCGCGCAACGATGATTAGATGCTCGTCGAGTTCTTCCTTAGAGAACCCTAGTCGAACGAGGCCGCCAAAAGTTTCCTCAAGGAAGGAAGAGCCATAGCCAGCGACGTCGTCCAGATCGACGATGACGCGACCGGCAACCGAGATAGCCTCACGCAGTTTGGGCACGAGCACCTCATCGCGGAACTGTTCCCCGCTATAGGGACCACTATTCCGGTAGCGCGGTCCAGGATACCTGGTGAAGTCTCTTGCTACGGCGATTTCTGTTTCCATGACCGTTTCCTTAAAGTTGAAGCTGCCACTCAACCAGAGTCCCCCTCAAGGGATGACTATGTGTGTAGCTTCGAGGCTTTTTTCCAGTCTCCCACACATATTCACCATTCCGACTGAGGATACGCAGTCTTCCATGCTTAGCTCGTTCTGCGACTTCAACCATAGTTCGCAGTCCTTTGCCATGTTGGGGCAACCCAGTTCTGCTTCGAGCGATTTTCATCGCTAAGCGGATTGCGAGCCCGTCGTTACTATAATGGTCGATTGGTTTCGAAAGTTTCAGCTTCTCCGCTATTTTCCTACCACGATACTCAAAGTCGCTCCAGTGCGTCCACCGCGGCAAACTGACCGGGATGGAGATCCCTTGGTCGAAAGCACAAACCGTTACCTCATTGGTGTCGGTGTCAATTGCGCCAGTTATCCACCAATTTGGCAGCACCTTATGCTCCCAATAGTGATTCTCCGGGTATGCCCAGCTATGCGAGTTGAGAATTGCCTCAAGCATTCCGCCGTACGGCTGAGCGGCTAAAAGACTTTCCTGCTGAGACGGAGGCAGTAACTCCAGAAGAGCCTCCTGCAACCTACCGGGATGCTCTCCCGCGGCTTCCTGACCCGTTTGGAACTTCAGGACCTTAAAGGAACTGCTATCGATCGACCAGTCGCGGAGGGGCCGCATTTCGAGAAGCTCGTGAAATCCGAGAGCTCTCAGAACAAATGCCACGTCAGCATTCCAGCGACGTTCGTTAACCGTGTAAAGTTTATACCCGGTGATGTGCTTAGATCGCTGAAACAGTGATGCCAAAACTAAGGCTGCGGATGGGCTGAAATACTTTATTGTAGCCAAATCATAGTAGCGATTGATCCGCGGGAGTTCCGACTTGCGCTTCGCACTTAGCTTGCGTTTTTCAACCGCCTTGGTGGCAGTTTCAAGGACATCGTCCCAAGCACTATCAAGGAATTTAAGCGTTTCCGCAGTATTAGTATCTAGGCAAAATGCCTCTGGCATCGGTATAGCGCGCTTAGCAGTGACCTTCAGGTGGTCGCCATCGCTGTAAACGCTCACCTCTCTCTCTCGAGCAGATCCGACGTTCTTGAGTCTCCTCCACCGCTTCCAATCTAATGCCCTGAGGTGAAGACGAGATGCATGCGCGGCAAGATAGCGTCTCTGCTTGTAAGTTAGTTTTCGCACGTTAAGCCTTCAACAACGGACGCAGCTTTCAACTATAAGAAGCGTTCGGAGTCAATACACGCAGCGGAATAACAAGAAGCCGCCGCTTATGGCCTGATCCTTTCGGGACTGCTCCCTGTTGACTCTCGTGCGGATGAGAACATATTGAGAACAACGAAAGGTTTTCAATATGGCATCCGAGAAGTTCATCATCCTCCCGTACAAGAAAAATCGCGGCAACCTGGTCCCCGGCGAGATGCGCCAGGCATCCAACCCGGCGTCGGCCGAAAAGATTGCAGGCGCGATGGCCCCGCGCTTTGTCGGGGTCGCCGCCTACTCGGTCATGGTCGACGAGGAAACTGGCGACATGTCCTCGCCAAGGCTTCTCGTCAAGCATGGCGAAGTGGGCGACATTGCCGCCTGACCAGCATCATGCAGGACGAACACCTACTGACGGACTTCGACAAGTTCTGGCGTTCGCTGGACCCGCAGCATCAGCGCGCCACCAATCTGTTCGTGGCACGCCAGGCCTTCATCGCCGGCTCGAAGGTCAAGCCGCAAAGATCTGCCGTCCCGGAGACCTATCGCTTCCAGGCTGGGAAATGGCGCGTCACGGTGCAAGCGAAGTCAATCACCGAGGCGAAGGCTGAGGCCAGGAAGGTGCTGGACCGGCGCGCGAAGAAACTCGGCGTGAAGGGTCCCGCAGCAGGCTGGCACATGACGCAGCTTGGTCCTGACGACACCTGAGAATGTCGCATGTCTCCACCGCAAGCCGCTAGCTTCGAGGCCTCGGCGTTCTGGGCACGTCGAGAGAGTCGATCTTCTGCGTCATCAGTTCAACACGGGTATTAAGTCCGTTGATGTCGCGCTTGATGCTGTCGACGGCGCCGGGCACGGAATCTGCGATACGGTCCATTCGCTTGTCTGATTCCTGCTGACGCGCTTCCCCTTGGCCCATGCGGTAGGTGAGGTTCCCGATATCGGCGTTCTGCTTGGCGGAGGTATCCTGCATGGATCTGACAGCAGAAGTGAGCTGGACGAAATTAGCATCTGTCTGAGCTGTTCTGCTCGCTCGAAATTGCTCCGACTGGTTAAGTCGGGCCTCCAGGCTAGTCAGCTGCGTGTTGACGTAAAAGGCGCCGCCCAGAAAGAAGGGCAGCAGCCCCACGATCGTCCCGAGATTGAGATCCCACTTTACCGCCATTGCCATTTCCTTCTTGTCTGTCGGTTCTGACGGTACCTGCCGTGCCGATAAAACCATCTATGCCACGCCTTCGTTTCATGTCGCATGCCATGCTTCCACGCGGCGAAGCGCGGGATTGACTCTTCACTGAAAAGAGAACAATTACGGAACGCGCTTGGCGGCGGCGTTCAACACTGACGAGGTCGCCCATGGACATTGCCAAAGAGCTCAAGACAGCCATCATCCTTCGCATCGCCTGCATCGAGAAGCCCTACATCAACGGCTTTGCTGGCACAGGAAAGTCCCGCCGGAGAACCACCGCAGACATCCACGCCATTGCGCGGCAGATAGCCGAATGCCCGTCGCTCAAGACGTTCAGCTTCCGCTGGAACTTCGGCAACCTCGAGCCGGCATCCGAGACCGAGATCTACCTGACGATCTTTACCGCGCTGTTCGACATCGACGACGAGGACGCACGCCAGTGGACGGACAGCACCATGTGGGACGCCGCCCGTCACGAGGCCGCGCGCGACATCGCCCGGGCGTTGATGCGGAAATTTGAAGTCAGCCGGCGCGAGCTGGTTTACTCCGACGCGGGCGGCGCCCATAGTTCAAGCACCGTCACCTGGTCAGAGGACTAGTCGGGAGATTGGGGAGCGACAGCATTGAGCAGGTCAGACTTCTGGTTCCTCATGCTGTCGATCTTCTGGTTTGTCATCTCCGCCGTCCTGCCGGCGGCGATGATCCTTCACCAGTTCGGGCTATTCTGGTTTATCCGCAGCTTCTTTATTTCGGGATAACCGCCCCCGCCTTTCGAGCTGAGGCGTCCGTACAGGGATCTGTTTCTGGCGTCGGATGGTCGTGATAACTTCGACGACTGAGGAGAGGATTCGACCATGGCTGAAAAAGGCAAACTGATAGTGCTTGCCGCATTCGTGAAGAACGATGATGGGGAGTTGGTGCCGGCGTTTGATCCGCGTCAGGTGGACACGGAAGATCGGGCGAAGCGCGAGGCGCGCATGATGGCCGACAAATACGCCGGCGTCGTCGCCTGGAGCCGGGAAGCCGATCCGATGATCGGGGAGTATGGCCCGCCCGTCGTGCTGTTCCAGCAGGGCGAGATACCAGAGCTCGAATGAAGGCTGGTGCACCATGAGCCTCACGAATGATTTCATCGTCGAGTTGGTCCGTGCCGCTAACGACGTTGATCGATTACATCCGGATGAAGCACGACGACTTCTGAGCCGAGCCGTAAGAATTGTCTGGGATATGCGGGAGCAGGCCGGGATACCGGGCAGCCATACCTCTGGGGATTCTGTTATCATGCTTCAGGCAACAGCAGTCGCGCTCGGGCTGGGTCAGAGAACGCCGACACAAATTGCGGCGGCGCTGCTTGAGGCCGCTGGCATGATCCGAGACCTGCACATCGTGCTGGACTCGGGCACAGAGATAGAGATTGATGAGCGGGGAACCACGCCATGACACCCGAACGCTTCAACCACTGCCTTCGCGTGATCCGGTGGACGCCGATCAACTTGGCGTCGGCGCTGCAATGCGATCTCTCATGGATTGAAGCGATGGAAGCCGGAATGGAGGAAGTGCCGTCTGGGCTTGCTGCCTGGCTGGAGGTGCTGGCGTTCGCCTATGAAGCTACGCCGCCCCCGCAGACGTATCGGGGCAAGAGGGCGAAGCTTTGAGGGGAGGAACGGCACATTGGGCGATGGTGCCGTGCAACGGAATGTCAATAGATGTGTTCGAAAGGTAATACTCAGGAATCGTAGTGGATGATATGATCCCGAAATGACTGAAGCCTATGACAACATCATCGCTCTCTTCACCGTCGATCAGGCTTCGCGTCTGACTGGCGTTAGCAGACGACAGCTTACGTCGTGGGACCGCGATGGCTTCTTTTCCCCGTCGGTTTCGTATGCGGACGGCGGAGCCTTTACGAGGCTGTATTCATTCCGAGATCTACTTTCTCTGAAAGTGCTCAACCAACTCCGCAACGATACCCGCGTCAGCATGGATCATCTGCGAGAGGTGAAAAACGAACTTTCGCACCTTGGCGAAGACATGTGGATTCGTAGCACTCTCTACCTTCTCGGGAAGCGCGTCGTTGTCGAGCGCGACGATGAAACGCGCCATGAAGCTGGGACTGGCCAGGAAGTTTTCCAAATACCACTCCGTGTTATCGTCGGTGGTATGCGTGATCGCATCCGCGAGATGAACAAGCGCGGCAGCGATGAGGTCGGACACGTCGAGCGTTCGCGCGGCATCGTGGGCAATAAAGCCGTGATCGCGGGTACGCGCATCCCTGTTTCAACGATCAAAGAGTTTGCGGACGCTGGGTATTCGGTAGAGCAGATTATGAGGGAATATCCGACGCTGGAAAAAGAAGACGTAAAGGCTGCTATAGCATTCGAGGATAAGCGCGACGCTGCATGAAGTTTATGCTGGATGAGGGGGGTCCGGTATCAGTTGGCCATCTTCTAGAGCGCGCCGGCCACGAGGTGATTCTCTTCGACAGCAGCGGCCTAAGGTCAGGACCCATAACTGATCGAAAGCGTTAGATGGCTGCTCCCTATATCGGCCGTAGATCTTGAAGTGGCAGTCAATCGCGAGCCGCCCGGGTCATGTGGCACGGGCGGCTTGACGCCTAACGCG
>Ga0065721_10004084_pt1 | contig 67353 bp, 59 predicted proteins | sample Mesricmetagenome_FD_59108 | JGI IMG/M metagenome (GOLD analysis project Ga0065721, IMG submission 59108) | Mesophilic microbial community from rice straw/compost enrichment Sample: eDNA_1 v2 (version 2) | ecosystem: Engineered > Solid waste > Grass > Composting > Bioreactor | place: USA: Davis... | reverse complement strand
CTCGGGCTCGCGTTGCGCCAGGCCGGGCGGCTGGATGCCGCGCTCGCCAGCTATGACCGGGCCCTGGCGCTCGCGCCGGACGCGGTCCAGGTGCTGGCGTTCCGGGCCAATCTTCTCAACCAGCTGCGGCGGCCTGGGGAGGCCCTGGCAAGCGCGGCCCGAGCGCTGGGCCTCCGGCCAGACCACGCCCTCGCCCTGAACGCCAAGGGAATGGCGGAAGTCGCCCTGCGGCGGCCGGCGGAGGCGGCGGCGAGCTTCAGGGCGGCCCTGACTGCAGAGCCCCTTTACGAAGAGGCCCGATTCAACCTCGCCCGCCTGCTGATGGATCAGGGCGACAATGCGGGGGCCGAGGCGGTCTTCGACGAAGCGCTGGCCTTGCGTCCGGACTGGTTCGCCGCGCTCATGGGGCGGGGGCAGGTGCTGGCGCGACAGGAGCGCCATGTCGAGGCGCTGGAAAGCCTCGCCGCAGCCCAGCGCCTGAACCCTGAAGCCGGCTGGGAGCTGGACGCGGCGCTGGGCATGAGCCTGACGGCGCTAGGGAGGCACGAGGCTGCCCTCGAGGCTTTCGGCCGGGCGATCGCCCGGGCGCCGGAGGCCCATCTCGCCTTTGAGCGACGCGCGCAGGTGCGGCTGGGTCTCAAGGATTTCGCCGGCGGCTGGGCCGACTATGAGCATCGCTGGCGCAGCGACGTCTTCCTGCCGAGATCCGGCGCGGCGCTCTACCCCCGTGGCGCCATGGCGCGACTGACATTGGACCCGCGGCCCGAGAGTTTCATTGGGCGGCGGGTGCTGGTGTTGGGGGAGCAGGGCGTTGGCGACCAGGTGATGTTCGCCAGCTGCCTGCCCGACCTCGTGGGCCTGGCGGAGAGAGTCGTGGTGGCGGTGGACCCACGCCTGACCCGGCTCTTCGCCGTGTCGTTTCCGGGGATCGAGACGCTCGGGTTTCCGGAGGCGGCGGACCTGGCGCCGGAGGAATTCGACCGCGTGGCGGCCATCGGCAGTCTGCCGGCGGCGTTCCGGCGCCGGGAGGCGGATTTCCCAGGGACGGCCTATCTCCGGCCAAGCCCTGAAGCCCAGGTGCGTTGGCGCGTCCGGACGGCGACGCCGACCGGCGTGCTCCGGGTGGGGCTGGCCTGGCGGGGCGGGACCCGGGAGACCCGGCAGGCGCTGCGCTCGATTCCGTTGGAGCGCCTGGCCCCGATCCTCGCCACCCCCAACTGCGCCTTCTTCAGTCTCCAATACGGGGATGTCGGGGCCGAGGTGGAGGCGGTCAATCGGACGTTCGGCGCGCAGGTTCGGCTGTTCCCTCAAAGCGAGACCGATGACTTCGATGATCTGGCCGCGCTGACCGCGTCGCTTGACGTGGTGGTGACGGTGCAGCAGTCGGCGGCGCACCTCGCCGGGGCCCTTGGGGTGCGCGCCCTGGTCATGGTTCCCAAGATTGCCGAGTGGCGCTACACGGCGGCGGGCCCGGCGATGCCGTGGTACCGCGCCGTCGAGCTCCTGAGGGAAGGCGAGGCGGGCTGGCCGGCCGTCATCGAGCGGGCGGCCGAGCTGGTCGGGGAAATGGCCCGTTCGAACGGCCGCAGAGTTGGAGTCGAGGTTGACCGCCCCCACGCTTGATGTGTTCGTCGGCTACGACACCGACGAAATCGTCGCCTATCACGCCCTTTGCCAGAGCATCGTCGAGCACAGCTCGGCCCCTGTGCGGTTCACGCCCATCGCGCTGTCGACTCTGCGGACCATCTTCAAGCGGGAGCGGCTGTCGCAGCAGAGCACTGATTTCGCCTTCTCCCGGTTCCTGACGCCCTATCTGTCAGGCTACGCCGGTTGGTCGCTGTTCATGGACTGCGACATGCTGGTCCGCGCCGACATCGCTGAGCTGTTCGCTCTGGCGGATGACCGGTACGCGGTGATGGTCTGCAAACACGACTATGCGCCGAGCACCGACGTGAAGTTCCTCGGCCGCACCCAGACCCGCTACGAGAAGAAGAACTGGTCCAGCGTCATGCTGTTCAACAACGCCCGCTGCCGGGCGCTGACGCCGGACTATGTGGCTACGGCGAGCGGGCTTGAGCTGCACCAATTCAAGTGGCTGGAGAGCGACGAGGCGATCGGCGAGTTGCCGCTGAGCTGGAACTGGCTGGTGGGCGAGTATCCGTACCTCGCCGAGGCCAAGAACGCCCACTTCACCCTGGGCGGCCCCTATTTCGAGGCCTATGCGGACTGCGATTACGCCGACGAATGGCGGGCGGTGCTAGCGCGGACCACGTCGGTGCGGGAGGGCTGAGGCGCGGCCTCGCCGTTCGCCGCGATCAGCAACGCGGACCTGAGGTGTAAGCATCGATGGCGGCCGCGCCGGAAAGTCCGAGATGACGCAGGCTCGTCGGCCGAACGGGGCATGACCCCGCGCCGCCGGGGACTCCGAAGGCCTGTCCTTGCGGCACCCACGCCCAATATCCCGGCGTCGAGGTCTTCGCTTATAAGTTTTGGTTATTGAAGACCTGACGAACGGTTGTTTGACGCGGCGTCTCTGATCGTCTCACAATTCCTGCTGTCCGCAACGACGGACGTTAGGGGTAGAGGGGATCAAGATGATGCAAGCTGCACGGCGGCGGCGCGCCGCCATGTTTGCCTCCACGGCCTTTTCGGTGATGACGGTGCTGGCGGCGCCCGCCTTCGGCCAGAGCGGTGGAACTGACGTCGAGGAGATCGTCGTCGTCGGCAGTCAGATCCAGGGCTCCAAGGTGACCGCGGCGCTGCCGGTGACCGTGGTCGACACGCAGCAGATCGAGGCCACCGCGGCGGGTTCGGGCGACGAACTGTTCCGGACGATCCCGCAGGCCGGCAATGTGACCTTCAACTCGAGCTTCCTGCCCGGCTCGTCCAACTCGGCCCGCGGCGACGTGAACTCGGTGAGCCTGCGCAACCTGGGCGCCGGCAACACCCTGGTGCTGATCAACGGCCGCCGGACGGTCTACCACCCGACGACCCAGGCGGAATCGCTGGTCCCGACCTTCACCTACAACACCAACGCCATCCCGGTGGCGGGCCTGAAGACCGTCGAAGTCCTGCGCGACGGCGCAGCCGCCATCTACGGCACGGACGCGGTGGCGGGCGTGATCAACACTGTCCTGCAGGACGACTATGAAGGCGGCCAGCTTGAGTTCCAGTACGGCGCGGCCACCGGCACCAACATGCGGGAAGGCCGCCTCACGGGCCTGTTCGGCAAGAACCTTCAGGAGGGGCGGGGCAACATCACCCTGTTCGGCTCGCTGGAGCGGCGTTCGGCGCTGCTCGCCTCGGACCAGGACTACACGGCCTCGTCCGACCTGCGGCCGCTGTTCGCCGGCACCGAATTCGAGAACACCGTCAGCCTTGATGGCCGCTCGGCGGTGACGGGGTTCGGCGCCTTCCAGGCCCAGGGCGTGACGAGCGCGATCCGCCAGAACGGCGTCGCCATCACCGGCGCCACCGGCATCTTCCACTATGCCCCGCAGACGGCCGGAGTGACCTGCGCAGTGGTGGTCAGCTCGGGCCTCTGCATCACGCCAGGGGCCTTCAACACGACCACCGACCGGGCCTTCCGGGTCGACACGCTGAAGTCGAGCAAGTCCACGGTCATTCCGCAGGCGGCCCGCTACAACTTCTTCCTGACCGGCAACTATGATCTTACCGAGGACGTGACGTTCTTCGGCGAGGCCGGCTACTACCGGGCGAAGACCGACGGCACGGTCGCGGCGTCACAAAGCATCGGCACGTCGCCGGCCATCAGCATCGGGCCGAACGCCTACTACAACCCGTTCGGCGCCGTGACCCTGCCCAACGGCGAGCCAAACCCCAACCGCCTGCCGGGCCTGACGGGCGTTCCGGACAGCGGCCTGCGCCTGACCTTCAACAGCTACGGCCTGCTCGATCTCGACACCTCGAAGGTCTATGTGACCAACGAGCAGTACCGGTTCCTGGGCGGCCTGAAGGGCAAGAAGTTCGGGTTCAACTGGGAAAGCGCGGCCCTCTATTCCTGGGCGACAGTGGACGACGTGTCCTTCGCCGTGGACGGCACCGCGTTCTCGGCGGCGGTCAACCGGAGCACGCCCGACGCCTACAACCCCTTCAACGGCGTCGGCGCCACGGACCTGATCGCCGGCGGCGACCAGACGCCGTCGAGCCCGGCGGCGACCGCGGGCCTCGTGATCCCGATCACCCGCTCCAACAAGACGACCCTGGCGCTGTGGGACTTCCGGGTGAACCGGCCCGACCTGCTCTCGATCTGGGCGGGCGACATCGGCATCGCCGCCGGTGTCGAGGTGCGGCGCGAGACCTATGAGGACGACCGCGACGAGAATGTCGACGGCAGCGTGTCCTTCGTGGATGCGGTGACCGGCCCGCTCATCGGCGGTGCGGTGGCCTACAGCAACATCCCCGGCACCTCGGTCTCGCCGGACGTGAAGGGGCATCGCACGGTGAAGTCGGCCTATGCCGAGCTGGCGGTCCCGCTGGTGTCGCCGGAGATGAACATCCCGCTCGTCCACCGGCTGGAGATGCAGCTGGCTGGCCGCGCCGAGGACTACAGCGACGTGGGCAGCGTTGCGAAGCCGAAGGTGGCCGTGGCGTGGGACCTGTTCCAGGGCTTCCGGCTGCGCGGCTCCTGGTCCGAGGGCTTCAAGGCGCCGAACCTAGAGCAGATCAACGTCACCCAGGTCAGCCGGTCCAACAACCGCCAGGATTACTACTTCTGCGAGGCGGACCTGCGGGCCGGGCGGATCACCAGCTTCACCCAGTGCACCCAGTCGCGGGCGACCCGGGCGGTGCGCGCGGGCAACCCCGACCTGAAGCCGGAGACCTCGAAGAACCTGTCCTACGGCATCGTCTTCCAGCCGGAGTTTCTGCCGCCTGAAATGGGCCGGCTGATCTTCACGGTCGATGTCTGGAAGATCCGTCAGAACGGGATCATCGGCCTGTTCGGCGAGGGCAATGCCGTGATCCTCGACTACCTGATGCGCATGCAGGGCTCGTCGAACCCCGCGGTCCACCGCCTGCCGCCCACGCCGGACAACATCGCCGTGTTCGAAGGCACCGGGCTCGAGCCGGTGGGCTTCGTGGAATACGCCGACGACAAGTACATCAACCAGCTGCCGCAGGTGGCTCAGGGCGTCGACGTGGGCGTGAACTACGCCCTCAACACCGAACGCTTCGGGGATTTCCGCCTCGACGTGAACGTGGCCCGGCTCGACAAGCTCTATCAGTCGCCGACCGAGGGCCTGGCCCTGCTGATGGAGGCCCGGGACGCCGGCCTGATCAACTCGGGCACGGTGATCACGGGCGGCCAGGATCTGGTGGGCCAGAACGGCACGCCGGAATGGCGGGGCTCGGGCTCGCTCACCTGGCGCTATGGCAACTTCACCGCCAACTGGTTCACGACCTATACGGGCAGCTTCTACTCCACCGGCCTGACCCACTCGACCGGCGAGTACTATCGCGTCCACGACACGTGGATGCACAATGTCTCGCTGACCTATGAGTTCGAGGACGGCGGGCGCTACCTGTCGGGGACGCGGCTGCGCATCGGCGCGCGGAACGTGTTCGACAAGGACCCGCCGCTGGTCTCTGGCGGCTACCCGGCGACGGTCTACAATCCGTATGGCCGCTACCTGTATGTGAACGTCCGCAAGACGTTCTGATGTTCCGCCGCCCCCGGCCCGCGCCGGGGGCGGCGTCTGCTTTTCCGGAAGGATGACCCGTATGTCTGGCTCCGCCGCGCTCGCCGGTGCGCGCTTGATGCGCATCGCCTTGTCCAGCGCCCTGGCGCTGTCGCTCGTCCTCACTCCCGCCGCGGGTCTCGCCCAAGAGGCGGCCCGCCCCGCCGCGACCCAGCCGGCCGGCGGCGGCGACCTGATCGGCTACCGCTCGATCCACCACCCGACCATCGGTCGCGACGGCATGGTTGTGGCCCAGAACAAGATCGCGGCCCGGATCGGCGCCGAGATCCTGCGCAAGGGCGGCAATGCGGTGGACGCGGCCGTGGCTGTGGGCTTCGCCGAGACCATGACCCTGCCGCGGGCAGGCAACATCGGCGGCGGCGGCTACATGCTGGTCTATAACGCCAAGGACAAGACCACGACGGCGATCGAGTACTACGGCCAGGCGCCGCTGGCCGTGACCCCGGACCTGCTGCTGGGCGATGATCAGAAGGTCTCCCAGGAAAAGGTGATGTCCATGAAGGGCGTCACCGTGCCGGGCACGGTCGCCGGCCTCTATGAGGCCCACAAGCGGTTCGGGAAGCTGCCGTGGGCCCAGCTCATCCAGCCGACCATCGACCTGGCGACCAAAGGCCTGGTGATGAGCGACGATGAGTCCATTGCCTTGGCGGCCCGCCGGGAACAGATGAGCAAGGACCCGAATGGCGCCTACAAGCTGTATTTCAAGAAGGACGGCAGCGCCTACCAGCCGGGCGAGGTGTTCAAGAACCCGGACCTGGCCTGGACCTTGAAGCATATCCAGAAGCGCGGGGCCGACGGCTTCTACAAGGGGCCGGTGGCCGAGCGGCTCGTGGCCGGCATCCAGGCCGGCGGGGGCATCATCACCCTGGAGGACCTGGCGAGCTACAAGGTCAATGTGCGCGAGCCCATCTGGGGCAGCTACCGAGGCTACAAGATCGCCTACATGCCGCCCACCTCGGCGGCGTCGAGCGTGGCCGAGGCGATGAACATCCTCGAGCAGTTCCCGGTGGAGGAGTACGGCCCCGGCAACGTGGCCACCATGCACCTCGTGGCCGAGACCCTGAAGGTGGTCACCATCGACCGCCGCTACTCGGGCGGGCCGCCGCAGTGGCGGACCCCGGCGGAAGGGATGGCCAGCAAGGCCTTCGCCAAGGAGCGGGCCAAGCTGATCTCCATGGATCGCGTGCTCGACCAGTCCAAGATCCCGCCCCTCGATCCGACGCCGTACGAGAGCCCCGACACCACCCACTTCTCGGTGGCGGACAAGGACGGCAATGTAGTGTCCAACACCTACACCCTGACCGCTTCGTACGGGGCGCATGTGGTGGCCCCGGGCACCGGCTTCCTGCTGAACAACTCGCTGGGCAACTTCGACTGGGGGGCGACGCCGCAGAGCCTCGGCAACCGGATCGAGCCGGGCAAGCGGGCCCAGTCGACGATCTCGCCGGTGATCGTCTTCAAGGACGACAAGCCCTGGGTGGCCACGGGCACCCCGGGGGGCGGCACCATCATCGGCACCATGGTGCAGGTCCTGATGAACCTCATCGACTTCAAGCTCAACATGTCCGAGGCGGTCCAGCGGCCGCGCATCTACCAGGCCGGGGTCGATGGGCCCCTGCAGGTGGAGGAGGCCATTCCCGAGGATCAGGTGAAGGCGCTGCGGGCCCTGGGTCACCGGGTGGAGCGCTCGCAGATCATCGGCAGCACCCAGTCGATCATGATTGGTCCCGATGGGGTGATGTACGGTGCCGCCGACACCCGCCGGCCCGACGCGGAGGCGGTCGCCGTTCGCTGAGCCGTCGCCCGCCACGCCGTGGTTGCGGCGCGCGGGGCGGGGCGCGAGAACTGTGAAGCATAGCGTGGGGCGGGTGTTGCGAATGGAACGGGGCGGCGTTCGAGGCGCGGGCGTCCTTGCGGGACGCGGCATCGGACGCGCCTCGCCGGCTGTCCCGCGGTTCATCGTCGCGGCGTCGGCCTGCCGCCGAGCAAGCGCCACAAGGAGTTCCTGACATGATGCTCTTCCCGCCCGCCGGCCGTCGCGCGCTGGCGTTCCTGCTGCTGGCCGGAGCCGCGGCGGCGCCCTTGGGCCCGGTGCTGGCCCAGGAGCGGTCGGGCGGGGATCGTCCGGCGGGGGCGGGCGCCCCCAAAGCGCCGCAGGATCTCGCCCAGGCGGTGGCGGGCCTGGAGCGTCGGGCCGGACTGTTCGACCTTTACGTCGACGCCAAGGCCGGCAAGGTGAAGCTGCGCCTGCCTGCGCCGGACCGCGACGGGGTGATGGGGCGCTACCTCTACCAGGCGTCCCTGGCTAGCGGCCTGGGCTCCACGTCCCTCGGGCTCGACCGGGCGGCAATGGCGCGCACCCAGGTGGTCGCCTTCCGCCGGGTGGGGCGGCGGGTGATCCTACAGGCCGAGAACTACGGCTTCCGGGCTGACGGCGGCTCGCCGGAGGAACGCCGGGCGGTGCGGGATTCCTTCGCGGTTTCGAACCTTTGGACCGGGGAGGTGGAGGCCGAGGGCGCGGACGGGGCGGTGCTCGTCGATTTCAGCTCCTTCCTAGGCCAGGACGCCCTGGACATCGCCGCCCGCCTCAAGCAGCGGCGGCAGGGCGCGTTCAGGCTGTCGGCGCCGCTGTCCTATGTGGACGCGGCCGGGGCGGCGGCCTTCCCCGAGAACGTGGAGTTGGAGGCGGTGCAGACCTTCACCTCCGATGAGCCGGGGCCCGAGGTGCGGCGGGTCGCGCCCGACCCCAGGAACATCACCTTCACCGTCCACCATTCCTTCCTGAAGCTTCCCGAGCCCGGCTTCGTCCCGCGCCGGCATGATCCGCGCACGGGCACCTCGGTGCAGGTGCTGGTCAACAACTACGCCGCGGACCTGAACGAGCCGGTGGTCTATCGTCTCGCCCGGCGCTTCCGCCTCGAAAAGATCGATCCCAAGGCCGCCCGCTCGCGGGTGAAGAAGCCCATCGTCTTCTACGTCGATCGGGCCGCGCCGGAGCCTATCCGTAGCGCGCTCGTGGAAGGGGCGAGCTGGTGGGCTCAGGCCTTCGAGGAGGCAGGCTTCGTCGACGCCTTCCGCGTGGAGGTGCTGCCCGAGGGCGTGAGCCCGATGGACGCCCGCTACAATGTGATCAACTGGGTGCACCGCCAGACCCGGGGCTGGTCCACCGGCCAGACGGTGGTCGACCCCCGCACAGGCGAGATCGTGCGCGGTGTCGTGCAGCTGGGCTCGCTGCGGGTGCGCCAGGACAAGATGATCTTCGAGGGGCTGGTCGGCGCCGATCGGAGCGGGACCGGCGCCCCGGATGATCCCGTGCAGATCGCCCTCTGGCGCATCCGTCAGCTCGGCATGCACGAGACCGGCCACGCCCTGGGCTTTTCCCACAACTTCGCGGCCAGCACCTACGGCGACCGAGCTTCGGCCATGGACTATCCGGGGCCGCAGGTGCGGGTGAAGGACGGCCGGATCGATCTTAGTCGCGCCTATCGCACCGGGGCGGGCGACTGGGACAAGTTCGCGGTGAAGTGGCTCTACAGCCAGTTTCCGCCGGGCGCCGACGAGCAGAAAGAGCTCGATCGGCTCGCGCAGGAGGCCGTGAACAAAGGGTGGAAGTTCATAGCCGACACCGAACACCCGGCGAGCACCCAATGGGACAATGGCGAGGATCCGGTCGCCGAGCTGGAGACGGTGATGGCGGTGCGGCGCATCGCCCTCGACCGCTTCGGCCTGCAAAGCATCCCGAAGGGCGCGCCTGTGGCCGACCTGCGCCGCGCCATCGTTCCGATCTATCTGTTCCACCGCTATCAGGTGGACGCCGCCGTGAAACAGATCGGCGGGGTCGACTATGCCTACGCCGTGCGTGGCGACGGGCAGGAACGGGCGCGTCCCATTCCGCCCGCCGCCCAGCGGCGGGCGCTCTCGGCCCTGGTCCGCACCCTCGATCCGGCGGGCCTCGACCTGCCGGACCGCACGATCGAGCTCCTGTCGGCCGAGCAGTCGGGCACGCCGGACCGGCAGTTCGAGATCGAGCTGTTCAAGAGCAGCGGGGGGCCGGTGTTCGACCTGCCCGGGGTGGCGACGACGGCCAGCGACATGGTGCTCTCGCAGCTGCTGGACGCCCAGCGCCTGAACCGGGTGGTGGAGCAGCATCGTCGCGATCCCGGCCAACTCGGCCTTTCCGAGCTGCTGTCGACGATCTTCGACGCCCTCGCGCCCCAGGCCGGGCGGGAGCTGCCGCCGCGCCTGGCGGAAATCCGCCGCCGACAGCGCGTGCGCCTCGCCGGTGATGCGGCGGACACCCTGTTCGATCCGCAGCTCTCGCCCACGGCGGCCGCCGAGCTCCGCGCGGCCCTGACACGCTTCGGCGGCCAACTCAGGGACTATCGCGGCTCGCCCGAGGAGACCAATGCGGCGCACCATCTCGCCGCCATCCTCCTCGACGCCGACCCGGAGCGGCTGAGGGAGCTGGCCAAGGATCGCCTGCCGTCCGCGCCGCCGCCGCCGGGGAGCCCGATCGGCGAGGACTGCTGGTTCTGCGGCCTGCCGACCGCGGTGGCGGAGGAGGACTGAGCCGAGGCGCCGGCGCTGCGGGGGAGAATCCGTCGCGGCGCATTACGGCGAATTATCTTGGCTGTGACAGCGACGCGGGACAGAAGGGCGCCGGGGGGCGTTACTCGGAGCTGACTTCTCGTGATCGGCCTTGCTGTCGCGGCCAACCTGGTCGTCGCCCAGGCGCCGGAGCTTCCGCGCCTTCCGCCCATCCGGCGCGATCCCCAGGTGACCTATGTGGACCGCCACGGGGCGGTCATCGGCGTGCGGGGCGGCCGCTATGGCCCGCCGGTGGATCTCGGCAGGCTGCCGGCCTATGTCCCGGCCGCCTTCGTGGCCATCGAGGATCGTCGCTTCTACGAGCATAACGGCGTCGACGCCCGGGGCATCGCCCGGGCGGTGGTGGTGGCCATCGACAAGGGACACGCCACCCAGGGCGCCTCGACCATCACCCAGCAGCTGGCGCGCAACCTGTTCCTCACCCAGGACCGGACATTGGAGCGCAAGGCCACTGAGATCGCCTACGCCCTGCAGCTGGAGCGGACCTACAGCAAGAAGCAGATCCTCGCCCTGTACCTGAGCCGGGTCTACTACGGCTCGGGCGCCTATGGGCTGGAGGCGGCGGCCCACCGCTACTTCAACAAGCCCGCGTCGCGGCTCACCCTGCGCGAGGCGGCGATCCTGGCCGGCGTCCTGAAGTCGCCCACCAACTACAATCCGGCCGAACAGACCGAGGCGGCGTTGGCTCGCTCCAAGCTGGTGCTGGACGCCATGGTGGAGACCGGGGCCATCACCCCGGCCCAGCGGGCCAAGGCCCTGGCCGAGAAACCCCATATCTGGAAGACCGCCCCCAACGCTGCGGCCCAGTACTTCATCGACTGGATCGACCACCAAGTGAAACCGGTGGCCGGCAAGGTGCGCCAGGATGTGGTGGTCGAGACGACCCTGGATCTGGCCATGGAGCAGGCGGCGTTCGACGCGGCCCGCAACACGGTGGCCCGTCACAAGGCCGCCCGGGCCGAGCAGGCGGCGGTGGTGGCCGTGGACGGCGCGGGCCGGGTGCGAGTGATGGTGGGCGGCACGGACTATGTGCGGGCGCCGTACAATCGTGCGGCCAGCGCCAAGCGCCAGGCGGGATCGACCTGGAAGCCCTTCGTCTATCTCACCGCGTTGGAGCAGGGGCGCACCCCGGAGACGCCGGTGGTGGACGAGCCGGTGACCATCGCCGGCTGGAGCCCGGGCAACTACGCCAACAAGTTCCTGGGACCGCTGACCCTGGAACAGGCTCTGGCGCAGTCGGTGAACACCGTGGCGGCGCAGCTGGCCGAGGAGGTCGGGCGGCCCAATGTGGCGGCCGCCGCCCATCGGGTGGGCATCGTCTCGAGCGTGAACACCGATCCGGCCATGGCGCTCGGCACCAGCCTCGTGACGCCCCTGGAGATGACCCAGGCCTACGCCGCCTTCGCCAACGGCGGCAATCGGGTCCACGCCTATGGCGTCGAGCGTATTCGCACCCGGGCGGGCGTTACCCTCTACCAGCACAAGGGCCCGCCGCCGGCCCCGGCCATCGGCAATCCGGCGCTGGGCGACCTGAACCGGATGCTGCGCACCGCGGTGAGCGCGGGCACCGGCAAGGGCGCGGCCATTCCCGGCCATGACCTGGCGGGCAAGACCGGCACGACCTCGGACTACAAGGATGCGTGGTTCTGCGGATACACGGGCGGCTTCGCCGCCTGCGCCTGGATGGGACGGGACGACAACAGCCCCATGGGACGCATCGCCGGCGGCGGCGCGCCGGCCGAGCTGTGGCGGACCTTCATGGCGAGCGCCCTGAAACGCATTCCGCGCCAGGCGATCCCTTATGGCCCGCCGCCCCCTCAGCCGGCGGACGAGGACGCGTCTTCGCCTGACGCTTCGCCGGCCGAGACCCCGGCGCTCATCCCCTTGCCCGCCGAGACCGCGCCCGGCTAAGCGTTGCCCCCGAAGAGAGGAGGGACGGCATGAAGGCGTGGCGTTTCGTGATCGGGGGCGGCGCGGCCCTGGCGCTGGCCGGGACGGCCCTGGCTCAGGCGTCGACCATGGCCGACATGATGGAGCGGTCGGTGAACCCTGCGGCCCTGGCCTTCTGGGCGGCCGGCAACGACCCGCCCGAGGGCGAGACGCCGCAGGCCGCCGACGCCCGCTGGCGCGCCGCCGAGGCTGCCATCGCCATCCTCAAGGCCGAGGGCGCCCGGATGCAGCGGCCGCCCTATCTGCAGCCGGGAGAATGGGCCGACCTCGCCAGGCTGATGGCCGACACCGCCGCCTCCGCCGAGGGCGCGATCAAGGCCCGGGACGCCGAGGCCGCCTTCGAAGCCGGCGGGCGCCTCTACGACAGCTGCAACGGCTGCCATAAGGCCTATGTGGTCCCCCGGACCTGAACCGGCCAGGAGCCGCCACATGGCTGCCGCGATGCTCGGCCAATCCAGGCGGATGCGCAGCCTGTTCCTCGCCGCCGCGGCGGTGTTCGCAGTCCCGGCCATAGCCCAGGCCGATCCGGCGTCTGAAGCCGCCTCGGCGGTCGGCGCCTGCATCTCGGCCATCGTCGATGGTGCCCCCGTGGCCGACCAGATCAAGGGCGAGTTCGTGGAGATCCGGCGGGAGAAGGCGCCCGAGACCTGCACGGTCAGCGTCACCGGCGGCGAGCCGGCGGTGGTTCGCGCCCGGGTGCTGGACGCTCTCGCCGCCCGGAAGGAACGCTTCTCTCCGGCCAAGACCCGTTGGGACGCTGGCGCCTTCGCCAGCCGGGAGGCCTTCTGCAACCTGCCGTCGGCCCGGGCCTTCAACGTGATCGTCTCCACGGCTAGGCCCGGCGAGCCCCTGGTGCTCACCGCCACGGTGCTGGAGACCCAGGAGCGCGACCTGCGCTGCGACCGGGACGAGGGCGTGCAGAAGCCGCCGGCCAGCTAGTCGCAACAACGTGGCTGCGGCGAGTGTCGCCACGGCTCAGATCAGCCAGGGCGCGGAAGCGCCCGCCGTCAGGCGTTGCGGGCCATCAGGCCGCCGTCCACCGGGATCGTCGCCCCCGTGATGTATGAGGCGGCGGGTAGGCACAGGCTGAGGGTCATGTGCGCGACCTCCTCGGGCCGGCCGTAGCGGCGCAGCGCCGTCCGCCGCTTCGCGAAGGTCTGTCGGTCGGCCTCGGGCACGCCGACGGTCATGCCGGTGAGGATCGGCCCCGGGCAGATGCAGTTCACCGTAATCCCTTCGGGGCCGAGCTCCACGGCCAGGGCGCGGGTGAGGCCCGTCACGCCGGCCTTGGCCGCCGCATAGGGACTGTCGCGGGAGGTGGCCCCGAGGGCCTCGGTGGAAGCGATGTTGACGATCCGGGGGCTGGCCGAGTGGCGCAGGTGCGGCAGGGCGGCGCGCACGAGGCGCTGCTGGGCCGTGAGCAGGATGCTCATGGCCCGCATCCAGACCTCTTCGTAATTTTCGGAATCTATGGGGGAAAAGGCGGAGATTCCCGCGTTGTTGACGAGGATGTCGAGGCCGCCGAAGCGGGCGGCCACGGCCGCGGTGACCTCATGGATGGCGCCAGCGTCCGAGACGTCCAGAGCCCAGGCCTCGGCCTGGCCGCCCGCGGCCCGGATCGCCTGGGCCACGGCCTCGGCCCCCTCGGCGGAGACGTCGGTGACCGCCACCTGGGCGCCCTCGGCGGCGAAGAGTTCGGCGGTGGCCTTGCCCATGCCGGAGGCGGCGCCGGTGACGAGGGCCGTCAGGCCCTTCACGGAGCGGGGGTTCATAGCGACAGCCCTCCATCGACGATCAGGGTCTGGCCGACCACGTAGCCGGCGAGGGGCGAGGCCAGGAGCAGGGCCGCGCCCGCCATGTCCTGCGGCGTGCCCATCCGGCCGAGCGGGATGGAGCGCAGCGCCCCTGCCAGCCGGTCGGGATGTTCGGTGGTGACCTTGGTGAGTTTCGTGTCCACGAGGCCGGGCGCGAGACCGACAACGCGAATGCCTTCCGGCGCCCAGGCCTCGCCGAGGGTCTTGGTCAGGCTGACCGCCCCGGCCTTCGAGGCCGCATAGGCCGGGTTGCCGCGATTGGAGGTGAAGCCCGACACCGAGCTGACGATGATGATCACGCCCCCGCGGCGGCTGAGGATGGGCCGGAACTTGCGGGCGCAGTCCATCAGGCTGTCGAGGTTCACCGCCATCACCCGATCCCAGCCTTCGGGTTCGAATTCGCCCCGACGATAGACCACCGTGCCCTGACAGAGGATCAGCACGTCCAGCGGGTCGATCGTCTCGGCGGCCTCGATCTGGGCGCGGTCGGCGACGTCCACCTGGGCGTAGGCCAGGCCTGAGAGGTCCGAACCCTCGACGCCCGCATAGTCGGCGGCGCTCGCCCGGGTGCCCCAGACGTGGACGGCGGCGCCCCGCTGGCGAAAGCCGTGGGCGATGCCATTGCCGATGCCGCTGGAGCCGCCCACGACCAGCACCGCCTTTCCGCTGAAGTCGAGATCGCCCATCCGCATCCTCCCTCGGTTTTTCCGGCCATGCTTGCATGCGACGGGCGAGGGTCAACGCTGACGCCCCGTCACCCTTGCCAGCGGGCGCCGACCGGGAAAGCATGGCCGAAAACACAAGACGAGACCGGGAAACGCCCATGCCAGAATTCCGCACGGTGGACGCCGGCGAGGTCCGTATCCGCGTGGCCGTGGAAGGCGAGGGGCCGCTGGTCCTGATGGTCCACGGCTTCCCGGAAAGCTGGTTCTCATGGCGACACCAGATCACGCCCATCGCCGAGGCCGGCTTCACCGCCGCCGCCATCGACGTGCGCGGCTATGGCGGCTCGGACAAGCCGTACGCCATCGAAGCCTACGCCATGGAGCGGCTCACCGCCGACGTGGCGGGGGTTGCCGAGGCGCTGCAGCCCAACCGTCCGGTGATCCTCATCGGCCACGACTGGGGCGCGCCCATCGTCTGGAACACCGCCCTGACGCGGCCGGACACGGTGCGGGCCGTCGCCGGGCTGTCGGTGCCCTATCTTGGCGTTCCGACCCGGCCGTTCACCGAGGTGTTCGACGCCCTGTTCACCCAGCGCGGACGGTTCTTCTACCAGGCCTGGTTCCAGAAGGTGGGGCCGCCTGAGGCCGAGGCTGAGGCCGACGTGCGCACCTTCCTGCGCAAGTTCTACTACGCCATCTCGGGCGACGCCCCGCCGGGCGCCTGGCCGCAGAAGCCGGCGGATGCGACTTTGCTGGAAGGTCTCGTCGATCCTGACCCGTTCCCGCGATGGCTGACCGAGAACGAGCTCGACTACTACGTGGCCGAGTTCCGGGAGAGCGGCTTCCGCGGGCCGATCAACCGCTATCGCAATCACGAGCGGGACTTCGTCTGGCTGCAGGGCTTCAAGGATCGTCTGATCCAGCAGCCGGCCCTGTTCATCGGCGGCACGAAGGATCCGGCCAGCACCGCCTTTGGCGGCGTTTCCGATCCGGTGGCGGCCATGCGCCCGTTCGTCCCGAACCTCGTCGCCGGGCACATGCTCGAGGGCTGCGGCCACTGGACCCAGCAGGAGCGCCCGGCCGAGGTGACCGCGATCCTCCTCGACTGGCTGAAAGGGCTCTAGACCATGGCCGACCTCGAACTGCGCCAGGACGGCGAAGTCATCTGGGCGACGATGAACCGCCCCGAACGGCTGAACGCGCTCAGCCGCAACCTCGTCACCGAACTCCGGGACTTCTTCGTCGGTCTCTACTGGCGCCGGGACGTGCGGGTGGTGGTGCTGCGGGGGGCGGGCGAAGCGTTCTGCGCCGGTCTGGACCTGAAGGAACGGGGCGATCCGCAGGGCGGGCGGTCCATCGGCGCCGGCCTGACCCGCCAGCGCGAGATCAGCGAGATCGTCATCGCCATGCGCCGGTGTCCGCAGCCGATCATCGCCTGCATCGACGGAGCGGCGGCGGGGGGCGGTTTCGCCCTGGCCCTCGCCTCCGACGTGCGGATCGCCACGCCGCGGGCGCGCATGAACGCCGCCTTCATCCGCATCGGCCTGTCGGCCTGCGACATCGGCGTGAGCTACTTCCTGCCCAGGATGGTCGGCAGCTCGGTGGCGGCGGAATACATGCTCACCGGTCGCTTCATCGACGCCGAGCGGGCCCGTGAGCTCGGGCTGGTAAGCCGCATTGTGCCGAAGGACCGGCTGGAGGCCGAGGCGCAGGGCTTCGTGGACGACATGCTGAACGCCACGCCGCTCGGCCTGCGCCTGACCAAGGAGGCCCTGAACCACGCCATCGACGCCCAGGGGCTGGAGGCCGCCATCGCCATGGAGGACCGCAACCAGATCCTGGCCAGCGCCGACGGCGACTTCGAGGAAGGCGTCCGGGCGTTCCTCGAGAAGCGCAAGCCCGTCTATGGCCGGCGCGAGGCTTGAGCGGTGATCGAGCTCTGGCACTGTCCCGACGCGCGCTCGTTCCGCCCCCTGTGGGCGCTGGAGGAGCTGGGGCTGGACTATAGGCTGCACCTCCTGCCGTTCCCGCCCAGGGCCCGGGCGCCGGAGTATCTGGAGGTCAATCCGCTTGGCACGGTCCCGGCTTTCCGGGACGGCGAGACCTTCATGACCGAGTCCGCCGCCATCGTGCAGTACCTGGCCACCCGGGGCGGGCCCACCGACCTGGCGGTTGCGGCGGGCGATGCGGCCTACGGGGCCTGGCTCAACTGGCTGCACTTCGGCGAGGCGACCCTGACGTTCCCGCAGACGCTGGTGCTGCGCTACGGGACGTTCGAGAAAGGGCGGGCCGACCAGGCCGCCGATGACTATGCGAGGTGGTTCCTGAGCCGGCTGCGGCACGTGGATCGGACCCTGCAGGACGCCGACTGGCTGTGCGCGGGTCGCTTCACCGCCGCGGACATTTCGGTCGGCTATGCGCTTCTGCTGGCGAGCCACCTTAAACTGTCCGAGCATTTCAGCCCGGCGGTGGCGGCCTACTGGCAGCGGCTGAGGGCGCGGCCGGCGTTCCTGGCGGCCAAGCGGGCGCAGAAGATCGAGCTGGCGGAGGCGCTTTCCTCCTGACCCTTACGTGGGGTCGCGCTTGCGGGCGCAAGCCATTCGCATAGGCTTTCGCCAAACAAGAATATACGGAGGAAGCCCATGAGCCCGGCGGATGACGCGGGCGCCGCTGTGCAGGCGCTGCCGCCCTTCAAGCCGCTGCCGCAGAAGGCGCCCGACGTCACGGTCGAGCGGCGCGCCGACGGATCGTTCATCATCCGATCGAACCACCCGCCCGGCGAGGGCCCCCGGTCCATCCCGCATCTCCTGGCCCAGCGGGCCGCAGAGCATCCGGACCGGCCGTTCATCCTGCAGCGGGCGCCGGGGCACGGCCCCTGGGGCGGCGTCACCTATGGCGAGGCCAGGCGCGCCGCGGACGGGATCGCCCAGTGGCTGCTGGACCGGGGCCTGACCGCGGCGGACAGCGTGATGGTGCTGTCGGCCAATTCCGTGGAGCACGCCCTCGTCATGCTCGGCTGCTATGCGGCCGGCGTGCCCGTGGCGCCGATCAGCCCGGCCTACAGCCTGATGTCGGTGGACCACGCCAAGCTGAAGCACTGCTTCAGCGTGGTGAAGCCGAAGGTGATTTTCGCCCAGTCGAGCGAGGTGTTCGCCCGGGCCTTCGAGACCCTGCGGGGCCTGGACCCGGACCTCGCCTTCGTCACGGTGGACGGCGGCGATGGCGTGGTGGCGCTCTCGGAGCTGACGGCCACGGAGCCCGGCCCGGCGGTGGAGGCGGTGCGCGAGCAGCTGAACCACGGGACGGTGGCTAAGTACCTCTTCACCTCGGGCTCTACCGGCATGCCCAAGGGCGTGCCCCAGACCCACGGCATGTTCGCCGGGGTCATAGCCGGGCAGGAGGGTTTGCGGGCCGAGCCGAATCCTGCGGAACCGCCGCAGGCCCTGGATTGGATGCCCTGGAGCCACATCTCGGCGGGCAACATCGCCTTCAACGCCAACATCTGGGCCGGCGGGACGCTGTACCTGGACGAGGGCAAGCCGATCCCCGGCATGTTCGAGACCACCATCAAGAACCTCTACGAGGTCTCGCCGGTGGTGTTCGGCTCAGCGCCGGTGGCCTTCGGCATGCTGGCCGAGGCGATGGAGCGCGATCCGGTCCTGCGCCGCAGCTTCTTCAAGAACCTGCGTTACATGGGCTACGGTGGGGCGACCCTGTCGAACGACCTCTATGACAGGCTCCAGGCCCTGGCCATCGCCGAGACCGGGATGCGCATCCCGATCACCACCATGTATGGCGCCACCGAGACGCAGGGGATCACGGTGGTCCACTGGGAGACCGAGCGGGTCGGCCTGATCGGCCTGCCGCTGCCGGGCATCACCCTGAAGCTGGCCCCGAACGGCTCGAAGCTCGAGGTGCGGGTGAAGGGGCCGACGGTCACCAGCGGCTACCACAACGACCCCGAGAAGACCGCCGCCGCTTTCGACGAGGAGGGCTTCTACAAGCTGGGCGACGCCTGCCGCTTCGTCGATCCGGACGACCCGGCCAAGGGGCTGGTGTTCGACGGCCGGGTGACCGAGGACTTCAAGCTGGATAGCGGCACCTGGGTGTCGGTGGGCACCTTGCGTCCGGACCTGGTGGCGGCCTGCAGCCCCTATGTCTTCGACATGGTGATCGCCGGCCAGGACAAGCCGTTCATCGGCGCCCTGGTCTGGCCCGCTCCGGCGGCTCTGGCGGGCCTGGGCGATGATCCCCTGGCCAAGCTGGCCGAGGTGCTGAAGGCGCGGTTCGCCGAGTTCAACGCCACGGCGGGCGGTTCGTCGCGGCGGGTGGGCCGGTTCGTGATCATGGCCGAGCCGCCGTCCATCGACGCCGGCGAGATCACCGACAAGGGCTATGTGAACCAGCGCGCCACGCTGGAGCGGCGCCATGCGCTTGTGGAGGCCATCTACGCCAACCCGCCGGGTGCAGGCGTGGTCGAGGTGGGCTAGAGCGCGGGGCGCAAGGGAGATTCTGCGATGAACGATCGGGTGACGGTGGACATCCAGGGCGGCGTGGCCGACGTGCGCTTGGTGCGGGCCGACAAGATGAACGCCCTGGACACGGCCATGTTCTCGGCGCTGATCGAGACCGGCGAGCGGCTGAAGACCGAGCCCGGCGTCCGGGCGGTGGTGCTGTCAGGCGAGGGGCGGGCGTTCTGCGCCGGCCTCGACATGGGCAACTTCCAGTCCATGGCCTCGGGCGAGCGCAGCGGCGGCAAGGGCACGGCCGGGGACCTGCTCACCCCCAACCGCACCCCGGGCGGCGCCAACCGGGCTCAGCACGCCTGCATGGTCTGGCGGGAGATCCCCGTGCCGGTGATCGCGGCGGTGCACGGCGTCGCCTTCGGTGGCGGCTGCCAACTCGCCCTGGGCGCGGACGTGCGGCTGATCGCGCCCGATGCGCGCATGTCAGTGATGGAGATCAAGTGGGGCCTGGTGCCCGACATGGCGGGCATGGTGCTGATGCGCGGCCTGGTGCGTGACGACGTGGCCCGCGAGCTGACCTACACGGGCCGGATCGTCACCGGCGAGGAGGCGGTGGCGGTGGGCCTGGCCACCCGGGTGACCGCCGATCCGCGCGCCGAGGCCCTGACGCTGGCCCGGGACATCGCCGGCCGAAATCCGCACGCCATCCAGGCCGGCAAGCGCCTGCTGAACCTGATGTCGCACGCCGACCAGCATCAGATCCTGCTGGAGGAGAGCCGCGAGCAGGCGGCGCTGATCGGATCGTCGAACCAGGTGGAGGCCGTCATGGCCAACCTGCAGAAGCGCGAGCCGAACTTCGCCGACGTCACGCCGGCCAAGGCCGACGCCTAGAGGAGGAAGGCGGGGCGCGGACGGACGCGAAGGCCCCTCCGCGCGTCACGCAACGGACTTAGCGAGCCGCCATACGGGTCGGCAGGGTCGCGGCCAGGACGGGGTCGCCGCTGTTGGCGTAGGCGTGGGCGATGGTCGCCTTCAGGCACGACGCGCGCATTTCCCGCGGGAAGCTCGAGCTGTTCGCAGCGCGACGGCAGACCGACTTGGCGGCGCGGTCGATGTCGGCTTGCAGCTGCTCGGTGGTCTTGCCGGCGGTGGAGATGCGGACGGACTGGGCGCTGGCCGGAGCCGCGATGAGAGCCGCGACAGCGGCGATGGTGAGAACACGGATCATGGTTCGCTTCCGGGAGAAGGGTTTGCGACAACCCCTTTCCGGCGTTCCTCACAGGCGGCGCCGGCGACTGACGCCCGGCTCATTCGCCTGCGAGGCCGAGTGATTCCCGGTTCTGCGAACGAACGCAAGTGCGATGCTGCGGTGCAACATGTCGCACCCCCTGCGGCGCCCGTGGCCTGGGCGCCGGCGCCTTCCGTCGCGTCAGCCGCGGCCGATGAAGGGCATTTTGGTGGCCATCACCGTCAGGAACTGCACGTTGGCTTCGAGCGGCAGGCCGGCCATGTACAGCACAGCCTCAGCCACGTGGCGGACGTCGAGATAGGGCTCGGGCTTGAGCGAGCCGTCCGCCTGCAGCGCGCCCTTGCCCATGGCTGCGGTCATCGGCGTCTCGGCGTTGCCGATGTCGATCTGGCCGCAGGCGATGTCGTAGGGGCGCCCGTCCAGGGACGTGGATCGCGTGAGGCCGGTGATGGCGCTCTTGGTGGCGCTATAGGCGATGCTCAGGGGCCGAGGCGCGTGGGCGGCGATGGAGCCGTTGTTGATGATCCGGCCGCCACGCGGATCCTGGTCCTTCATCAGGCGGAAGGCGGCGCGGGTGCAGAGGAAGGCGCCGGTGAGGTTCACGTCCACGACGCGCCGCCAGTGCGCCAGGGAATGATCCTCGATAGGAACGGGCGGGGCGGCGGCGCCGGCGTTGTTGAACAGAAGGTCGAGGCGTCCGAACCGGGCCTTCACCGCATCGAACAGGGCGTCCACCGACGCTTCGTCGGCCACATCCGTGGGGACCACCAGCGACTCGCCCCCAGACAGCGTCGCCGTCTCCTCGAGGGCGGCCTGGCGTCGGCCCGCGAGGGCCACCTGCCATCCGGCGTCGAGCAGGGCCAGGGCGACGGCGCGGCCGATGCCGCTGCCCGCGCCCGTGACAATCGCGACCTTGGGCATTGCGCTCTCCCGCTTCTGTGACTAGCCCACATACCAGTCAAATCAGCATACCGAAATTACGAGGAAACATGCCGGATCTTCCGCCGCCCCCGACACCCCAGGTCGAAGCCGTCGTGGTCCACCCGCCGAGGCTGGCTCCGCTCGGAGGCGAGGCGGCGTTCAGCGCCGTGCGGATCGGCCCCGAGGTGTTGAAGACCGAACCGCGGCTGGACGAGGCGCTGAAGGCGGCGCCGGGCGTCTCGCTGTTCCGCCGCACCGGCAGCGGCGCGGCCAATCCGACGACCCAGGGTCTGTCGCTGCGGGCCATCGCGCCTTCGGGCGCGGGCCGGGCGCTGGTGACGCTGGACGGTGCGCCTCAGAACGATCCTTTCGGCGGCTGGGTGATCTGGAGCGGCCTGCCGCCCGAGGGGCTGGACGGGGCGAGCGTCGTCCGCGGCGCGGGGGCCGGCCCCTATGGCGCCGGGGCGCTCACCGGCGTCGTCGCCCTGCAGGAACGCGGCGCGCAGGAGGGCGTCTCCGCCCTGGACGTGTCGGTGGGCGAGCGGGACAGCTACCGGGCGGCCATCGCGGGCGGGACCGAGAGCCTGCTGCTCACCGCCGCGGCCTCCAAGACCGACGGCTACTATGCCGTGCGCGGCCGTCAGCGCGGGGCGGCGGACGAACGTATCTCGCTGGAGGACGTCTCGGGGGCGATCCGCGCCCAGCACGACTTCGGCGGCGTCCAGGCGGCGGCCCGGGTGTCGGCCTTCCGCGAAATCCGCGGCGCGGGCCTAGTGGGCGCGCGGTCGGTGGCCTCTGGTCAGTCGGCGAGCCTGACCCTGGCGCGTCCGGCCGAGGCGGGCGTGGGCGGCTGGCGGCTGCAGGGCTGGGTCCGCGAAAGCGACCTGAAGAACAGCTCCGTCGCCGTGGCGGCCGGTCGGGTGGGCACGACCCTGGCCAACGACCAGTACAAGACGCCAGCCACCGGCTATGGCCTGAACGCCGCCATCCAGGGCAGCCTCGACGCCATCAACTGGGAACTCGGCGCTGACGCCCGCTGGACCGACGGCAAGGTGCGCGAGCGCTTCCGCTACCAGAACGGCGCCTTCACCCGCGATCGCGAAGCCGGGGGCGAGACCTTTGTGGCGGGCGCCTATCTGGAAGCCGCCTATGACCAGGGGCCGTGGATTGTCACCGGCGGCGTGCGGGTGGACCGCTCCAAGTCCAGCGACGCCATCCGCCGGGAAATCGACACCGCCACTGGCGATGTGACCCTCGACGAGCGACCGGACGGGTCGTCGGAAACGACGCCCACGGCGCGCCTCGGCGTCCGTTACGACCTGAGCGACGGCCGTTACGTGCGCGGCGCAGCCTATGCCGCCTTCCGGCCGCCGACGCTGAACGAACTGCACCGGCCGTTCCGGGTGGGCAATGACATCACCGAGGCCAATCCCGCGCTGCAGCCCGAGACGCTGCAGGGCCTGGAGGTCGGCGTGGGCGGCGAGGGCGCCGTGCACTGGGGGGCGACCCTGTTCTGGAACCGGATCAAGGACCCGATCACCAACGTCACCATCGGCATCGGCCCCGGAACCTTCCCCACCGCCGGCTTCGTGCCCGCCGGCGGCGTGCTGCGCCAGCGGCAGAACGCCGGGGAGATCGAGGCCTGGGGCGTGGAGGGCGAGGCCTCGGGCGACCTGGGGACGAACCTGTCCTGGCGGACGGCCTTCGCCTATGCCCATGCCGAGGTCGACGGCGGCTCGGCGGCGCCGCAGCTTACCGGCCTGCGACCGGCCCAGACGCCTAGGTGGACGGTGACGGCCGGCGCCGACTGGCGCCCGCTGGAGCGTCTGACCCTTTCGGCGGACCTGCGCTACGAGACCATGCGCTGGGAGGACGACCTCAACACCCGCCGGCTCGCCGCCGGGGTCCAGCTGGACGCCCGCGCAGCCTGGCGCGTGAACCGCACGACCGAGATCTATATCTCGGCCGAGAACCTCGGCGACGAGGAGCTGGAGGTGGGCGAGACGGCGGACGGCGTGGAGAGCTACGCCGCGCCGCGGACCTTCCGCATCGGCGTCAGCATCCGGCGGTAGGAGCTCAGGCCTCTTTCGCCATGGCCCGGGCGGCGGCGGCCTTGCTGGCCTCGTCGCCGTCGCGGGCCGCCTCCAGGAACTTGAGCACGGCGAGTTCGAAGGCGCGCTCGTCGCCTGACGCCTGCATCTTCAGCCCGCCGGCCTCATAGGCCTCGAGGATGGCCGGGTGGATGTAGGCGCTGCGGGCCACGGCGGCCGTGTTGCCAAGCACCCCGGCCACCGCCTTCACGCAGGTGACGATGTTGCGCCGGGCGTCGGCGGCGCTGGCGCATTCGGGCGAAAGCATCAGGGCGCGGGCGGCCATCACCGTGCCGGCCCAGGTGCGGAAGTCCTTGGCCGAGAAGTCCTCGCCGAGGGCCTCGCGGAGATAGGCGTTCACGTCGGCGGACTCGACCGCGCAGCGCCGGCCGTCCGCATCCACATATTGGAAAAGCCGCTGGCCGGGCAGGTCCTGGCAGGCCTTGATGATGCGCGCGAGCCGCCGGTCGTTGAGCCCGGTCTGGTGCATCTTTCCGCTCTTGCCGCGGAACTCGAACACGGCCCCGCCGCGGCCCACCTTCACGTGACGGTCGCGCAGGGTGGTGAGGCCAAAGCTCTTGTTTGTCTTGGCGTATTCCTCGTTGCCGACGCGGATCAGAGTGCGTTCCATCACCGCGATCACGGCGGCCAGCACCTTCTCCCGGGGGAGGCCAGGGCGCTTGAGGTCCGCTTCCACGCGGCGGCGCAGGCGGGGCAGGGCGCGGCCGAAGGCGATGACCCGGTCGTACTTGTGGCTGTCGCGCACCTCGCGCCAGCGCGCGTGATAGCGGTACTGCTTGCGCCCTTTCTGGTCGCGGCCGACCGCCTGGATGTGGCCGTTGGCCCGCGGGCTGATCCAGACCTCGGTCCAGGCCGGAGGAATGGCCAGCTGGCGGATGCGCTCCATCGTCCGCTCATCCGTCACCGGGGAGCCGTCCGGCTTGCGGTAGTTGAAGCCCTCGCCGCGGGCGGGCTGGCGGGTGAGGCCCGGGTCGGCGTCGCTCACATAACGAAGGCCGGCCTCCTGAAGCTCTTCGGCCGCGAGATCGTCGGGCATGTCCCTGGCCATGGGCCCTCCACTGGTGCGGCGGCAACGTGGTATGCGCGGCGCCGGTTCCTCAGCCGGAAAGCCCATCGCCTTGAACTACCGCCACGCCTTCCATGCCGGGAACTTCGCGGACCTGGTGAAGCACGCGGCCCTGCTGCGCCTCCTGGACGCGCTGGGGCCAGGGCCGCTGACCGTGATCGACACGCACGCCGGGCGAGGGCTCTACGACCTGGCGGGCCCCGAGGCGCGCAAATCCGGGGAAGCCGAGGCCGGGATCGTTCGCTTGATGGCGCACAGGGACGCGCCGGCTGTCTTCGGGCCTCTTGTCCGGGCCGTCAGCGCCCTGAACGCCGGCGGCGCCGTGCGGCGCTATCCGGGCTCGCCCTGGCTGATCGCCGAGCATCTGCCGCCCACCGGCCGCTACCTCGCCTGCGAACTGCGCAAGGAGGAGCACGACGCCCTGCGCAGCGCCCTCAGGGGACGGGCCAATGTCGAGACGCTCTGCGCTGACGGCTATGCCGCGGCGGTTCAGCGATGCCCGCCCAAGGGCCGGGTGCTGCTGCTCATCGATCCGCCGTTCGAGAAGGCCGACGACTACGACCGCGTCATCGAGGCGTTGGAAGGCGCCCGGGCGCGCAATCCGCAGGTCCAGGCCCTGGTCTGGCTGCCGCTGAAGGATCTGGAGACCTTCGACGCCTTCCTGCGCGACCTGGAGGACGTGGTGGATGCGCCTATGCGCGTGGCAGAGGCCCGGGTGCGGCCGCTGGCCGACCCCATGAAGATGAACGGCTGCGCCCTGGTGCTGATGAACGGGCCGGACCTTTCGGCCGATCTGGCCGCGATCTGCGGTTGGGTGGCTGAGGAACTCGGCGAGGAGGGGGCGGCGCGAGTCTATGCCCTGGCCTCGGCCTCGGATCCGTAGCCGTCATCTCGTCCGGCTTACGGCCCGAAGCCTCACTTGGCGTGCGGCGGCGGCGCGCCGTAAGAACGGCCCGTGCTGAAGCGCGCCGTCGACATTTTGGCCGCCCTCGCAGGGCTGATCGTCCTCTCGCCGATTCTGTTGGGTCTGGCCGTGGCCGTGCGCCTGGACAGTCCCGGCCCGGCCCTGCACTGGTCACGGCGGGTGGGACGGTACAATCGCATCTTCCGGATGCCGAAGTTCCGGACCATGCGGACCGACGCTCCCGACGTGGCGACCCATCTGCTGCCCGATCCTGACCGCTGGATCACGCCGCTGGGCCGTTTCCTGCGCCGCTCCAGCCTGGATGAGCTGCCCCAGCTCTGGAGCGTGCTCACCGGCGAGATGAGCCTCGTGGGGCCCAGGCCCGCCCTGTTCAACCAAGACGATCTCGTGGCGCTGCGGACGGAGGCGGGTGTGGATCGGCTGCGCCCCGGCGTGACCGGCTGGGCCCAGATCAATGGCCGCGACGAGCTGCCCATCCCCGAGAAGGTGCGGCTCGACCGGGAGTATATGGAGCGCATGTCGCTGGCCTTCGACCTGGCCATTGTCCTGCGGACTGTCCGGTCGGCGATCTCGGGGCGCGGGGTGAGCCACTAGACCTTCCGGGGAACTCCACCGGACCGCCCGGGCGTTGAGGCGGATCGGAGATTCCCTTGAGCCAAGACGCCTTCCAGTCCCCGCAGCCCGGCCGCCGGCGCCAGGTCCCGCCTCCGCCAGGCCGGCGGCGGCCGATGCAACGGGCGAGGGCCTGGGCCCAGACCCGCTGGGAGAAGCTCAGCCAGGCTCGGCTGCACAGACCCCGGTTGAAGCGGCCGAGCAACCGGACCTTGAAGTGGGCGGCGGGCGTGCTCGCCCTCGTCGCCATCGCCGTCGCCATCCTGGCCGCCGTCTGGGACTGGAACTGGTTCCGCGGGCCGCTCGCCCGCTATGCCTCGCTGCGGATGCACCGGGAGGTCAGTATCGCGGGAGACCTCGAGGTGAAGGCATGGTCCTGGCAGCCCCGGGCCACGGTCTCGGGCGTGCGGATCGCCGACGCCGCCTGGAACGGCGAGGGCAATCCCGACGGCCGCCCCATGGGGACTTTCGAGAAGATCACGGTCCAGATCCGGCTGATCCCGCTCCTGTGGGGCGATGTGGATCTTCGCCTGCTCCGCTTCGACCGGCCAAACCTTCGCCTGGTGGCGGACGCGCAGGGGCGCCGGAACTGGGATTTCTCGGATGGCCGTCGCCAGGGCGAGCCGCTGCGGCTGCCGCCGATCCGCAGCTTCATCATCAATGATGGGCGGCTGGCCTATGCCGATGCGCGCCGTGACATGCGCTTCGACGCCACGGTGAACGCCAGCGAGACCCTGGGCCAGGCGAACCGGGGCTTTGAGCTAATCGGGCAGGGGACCATCAACCGCCAGCCGTTTCGGATGGAGGTCACCGGCGGCCCGCTGCTGAACATTGATCGCAACAAGCCCTATCCGTTCGCCGCCGACATCCGCGCCGGCCAGACCTTCATCACCGCCACGGGCAATGTGCCCAAGCCCTTCGACCTTGGCCGCTTCACCATGGCCGCCATGGCCCGGGGACCGGACCTGTCGGACCTCTATCCGCTCACCGGCGTCGCCCTGCCGAATACGCCGCCATACCGCCTGCGGGGGCGGCTCTCGCGTGACGGCCAGATCTGGCGCATCGACAACCTCGGCGGCCGGGTGGGCGACAGTGATCTGGCCGGGGATCTGAAGGTGGAGACTGGGCGCGAGCGGCCCATGTTCACCGCCGACCTTCGCTCGAACAGTCTGGACTTCGACGACCTGGGGGCCCTGTTCGGCGGCTCGCCGTCAACCGGCCTGGGCGAGACCGCCTCGCCGGCTCAGGCCGCCGTGGCCCGGCGCCTGGGCGCGCAGCAGCGTCTGTTCCCCGACTCCACGCTCGATATGACCCGCATCCGGGCCATGGACGCCGACGTACGCTACCGCGCGGCCGCAATCCGCGATGCGCCCATCGACCTGCGCTCGGGCTCCGTGCGGGTGAAGCTCGACAACGGTCTGCTGCGGGCCGACCCGCTGCGCCTGGATCTGCCCCGCGGCCGCGTCGCCGGCCACATCGCCCTGAACGCCCGCAAGGCGGTTCCGGCGACCGAGCTGGACCTCCGGCTCAGCAACGCCCGCATCGAGGAACTGGTCCCGGTCACCTATGGCGGCGGCCATCCGCTGACCGGCGCCCTGGCCGGGCGGGCGCGCCTCACCGGCCAGGGTGACAGCGTCCACAAGGCCTTCGCCACCGCCGACGGCGAGGTGATGATGGTGGCCCCTGGGGGCGAGATCCGTGAGGCGTTCGCCGAGCTTATGGGCGTCAATGTGGTCAAGGGGCTGGGCCTGCTCCTGAAGAAGGACATGGACAGCGTCCCGCTCCGCTGCGGCGTCGCCCATTTCCGTGCTGCCGACGGGGTGATGACCGCCAGCAACATCGTGCTGGACACCGAGCCGGTGCTGATCACCGGCCAGGGCAAGGTCGACCTCGGCCGCGAGCGGATGGCGTTCAGGCTGCAGGGCGAGAACAAGAAGTTCCGGCTGGTCCGGGTGCTGGCGCCGGTGACGGCGGAGGGGCCAATCCGCGCGCCTAAGCTGGGCGTGGAGGCGGGAACGGCGATCGGCCAGGGCGCGGTCGCGGCGGGTCTGGGCGCGCTGATTGCGCCGGTCGCCGCCCTGCTGCCGTTCGTGGATCCCGGCCTCGCCAAGGACGCCAACTGCGGCGCTCTGCTGGCCGAGGCGGGCCGCAAAGGGGCTCCCGCGCCTGCCGCCGCCCGTTGACGCCTCCAGTCGCCGCCCGGCAATGTCCTTCGCAATTGTGTAGCTGAGGAGACTCGGGACGATGGCGTTGGGTGGAAACTTGGGCGCGAGCCTTGCGGCGGCTCTCGGTGTTGGTCTGGCCGTGACGGTCGCCGGCGTGGCTGTGGCCCATGACGATCCGCCGCCCAAGGGCCAGCTGAGCCCGGCCCAGAAGGCTGCCTATGACCGCCACGCCAACTTCGAGAAGCTGGGGGCTGCCTTCAAGGCGCTGAACGACGAGCTCCGGAAGTCCAATCCCAACGTCGCCACGGTGCAGGCGCAGACCAAGACCATGGCCGCCCTGGCCAAGGCGCTGCCGACCTGGTTCCCGCGCGGCAGCGGCGTCGAGGTCCGACCGAAGAGCGAGGCCAAAGCCAACATCTGGACCGACGCCGCCGGCTTCAACGCCAAGGCTTCGGTCTCTCTGGCCGAGATCAACAAGCTCAACGACGCCGCCCTCAAGGGCGACATGGGCGCGGTGAAGGCCCAGGTGCGCGCAGCGGGCGGCGCCTGCAAGGGCTGCCACGACGTCTATCGCGAGAAGAAGAGCTGATCGTGAGCGCCGCCGGAGTCCGTGCGAAGCTCTGGGACGCGCCGGTCCGCCTCGTCCACTGGCTGCTGGTCGTCCTGGTCGCCTTCTCGTGGTGGTCGTCGGAAGACCATCTGAACTGGCACCGCTGGAGCGGCTACGCGATCCTGGGGCTGGTCGCCTTCCGCATTCTGTGGGGCTTCGCCGGCGCCGGCGCGGCGCGCTTCTCCAGTTTCGTTCGCGGGCCGAAGGCGGTCGCCGCCTATGTGCGGACCCTGCCGGAGCGGGCCGCCTCAGCTACGCCCGGCCACAATCCGCTGGGCGGCTGGAGCGTGATCGCGCTCCTGCTCGTCCTCGCCGCGCAGGTGACGACCGGCCTCTTTACGGTGGATATCGACGCCTTCGAGGCCGGTCCGCTGTCGCATCTCGTCAGCTATGACCTCGGCCGCACCTTGGCCGAGCTGCACGAATTCTGCTTCCGCCTGCTGCAGGTGCTGGTGGCGCTGCATGTGGCGGCGGTGCTGTTCTACCTGCTCTACAAGCGCACCAACCTGATCCGGCCCATGGTCACCGGCTGGCGGACCTTCCCCGAGGATCCGGGCCTGGCGAGCGCGCCGGTGTGGCGGCTGCTGGCGTCGATCGCCGTCGCAGCCGCCCTGGCCTTCGCCGCGTCGAAGGGGTTCTGGACCTAGCTGCGCTCGGCGGCGTCGCGCAGGCAGGCCAGCCAAGCCTCCTCGCGGGCCTTCTCAGCCTGGCGCAGCTTTTCTTCCGCCTCGCGGACCGCGGCGTCGTGCTTGCGCCACGCGCCCACCGCCTCCTCGCGGGCAGCGCGGGCGGCTTCCATGGTCGGATAGCGGGCGAGGACGGCGCGCGTGGAGTAACTCACCGGCGGCCCCACGGTCTCGCGGTCGGGATAGAAGCCGGTGATGGAATCCCCCGTCTCGCTCTCCACGTGGAACACGTCGGCCCACCCGGCGTGATGGCGCATCAGGGCCCAGGGACGTTCGATCCGTTCGCTCACCGAATTCTCCTCTTTGGAAATCTAATACGAGGGCCGACTAAGCCTTAGCGCGCCCGCACCGGCCGTCCAACGCCAGAGCGCGATTTCGGCTTCCATTCCCCCGCGTCGTCGTGGGAAAGCCACGCCATTGTTCCAGGCGATTTGAAGCGGGCGTGTTTTGTCGAAGATCGTAATCGGCCGCCAGTTCTGCGGCCCGCCGAATTCCGGCAACGGCGGTTATGTCTGCGGCGTCATCTCCGAGGGGCTGGAAGGCCCGGTGACCGCCGTGCTTCGGGCCCCTGTGCCGCTGGATGTCGAACTGACGGTGGAGCCGCAGGACGGGCTGCATGTGCTGCTCGGCGAGGCTGGGCCCATCGGCAGCGCCGGGCTGGCCAAGGTGGAATTGCCCGATCCGCCGCCCGCGCCGAGCCTAGAGGCCGCCCGGGCCGCCGGCGCCCGGCACGTGGGCCTGCACCAGCGCATCCATCCCATCTGCTTCACCTGCGGGGTGGCGCGGGAGGAGGGCGACGGCCTGCGGGTTCTCCCCGGCCAGCTGGAGGGGGCGGAGCCCGGCGTCGTCGCCTGCGCCTGGCGGGCGCACGAGAACTTCGCCCGGCCGGACGGGACCATCGCGCCCGAGATCGTCTGGGCCGCGATCGACTGCCCCGGCTATTTCGCCTGGTATGAAAAGGAAGGCCGGCACGGCGCCTTGCTGGGAACCATGACCGGGGAGGTTCTGCGCGCGCCCCGCGCCGGCGAGGAATGCATCCTGCTCGCCTGGCCGATCGCCAAGGAGGGTCGCAAGGAATTCGCCGGCGTGGCGCTCTACTCGGCCGAAGGCGAACTGATGGCCCGGGCCCACCAGGTCTGGATCGTCATCGGCCCGCTGCCCGCCGTCGCCGCCTGACGTCCGGCGCTTGCGGCCGCACCGCGGAGCCGCCAACCTTCGGAGGCGAAGGGGATTCCACATGCGTGCAGCTTCGGTATCGGATTTTCGGGAACTGGCCCGGCGTCGGCTGCCGCGGATTTTCTTCGAATACATCGACGGCGGCAGCTATGCGGAGGTGACGCTCAAGCGGAACGTCGCCGACCTTGAGGAGATCGCCCTGCGCCAGCGGGTCATGGTGGACATGACCCAGCTCTCCATGAGCACCGAAGTGCTGGGCCAGAAGCTGTCCATGCCGGTGGGGCTCGCGCCGGTGGGGATGGCCGGCATGTACGGTCGGCGCGGGGAGACCCAGGCCGCCCGCGCCGCCGCCGCCGTTGGGGTTCCATTCTGCCTCTCCACCGTGGGCGTCTGCTCAGTGGAGGAGGTGGCCGCCACCGGAACGCCTCCATGGTTCCAGCTCTACATGCTCAAGGACCGCGGCTACATGCGCGAACTGCTGAGCCGGGCGAAGGAGCTGGGCTCGCCCGTGCTGGTGTTCACCGTCGACCTGCCAACGCCGGGGGCGCGCTATCGCGACGTGCGTTCGGGCTTCACCGGCGTGAGCAAGCTGGAGGCGGCGCTGATCCAGGCCTGGGACGGGATCACCCATCCGGCCTGGACCTGGGACGTCTTCGTCCATGGGCGGCCGCACACGCTGGGTTCGGTGGCCGCGGCGGTGCAGGGCAGCCGGCGGGTCACGGACTTCCTGGCCTGGATCGCCCGAAACTTCGACCGGTCGGTCACCTGGAAGGACCTGGACTGGATCCGGGAGACCTGGGACGGCCCCATCGTGGTCAAGGGCGTGCTGGACCCCGAGGACGCCAGGCTGGCGGCCAAGGCCGGGGCGCAGGGGATCGTGGTGTCGAACCACGGCGGCCGGCAGCTGGACGGCGTGCGCTCCTCGATCTCGGCCCTGCCGGGCATCGCCGACGCCGTGGGCGACCGGATGGAGGTCTTCATGGACGGCGGGGTCCGCTCGGGCCTCGACGTGCTGAAGGCCCTCGCCCTCGGGGCCAAGGCCTGTTTCGTGGGGCGCGCCTGGGCCTATGCCCTGGGGGCCGGGGGCGAGCCGCAGATCCGCAGGATGCTCGACATCATGCGGTCGGAACTGGCGGTGGCGATGATCCTCACGGGCTGCAACGACGTGCGCCAGGCCGGCCGCCACCTGCTCGACCTCGACTGAAAATCCGCGCCGCGGGATGCGGCAACCCGAACGGGTCCCCATGTGTTCTCTCCGCCCAGGACGGGAGATCGACATGCAAGAGGCGCGTGCGTTGGCCTACTCGCTCAGCCAGGCCGAAACCGGCTGGCTGTGGAGCGTGTACGATGAAGACGGGGAGACCGTAGCCCGAGGACTGGACTCCAGCAGAGCCGCCGCCCAGGCGGCCATAGACGCCATGCTGAACAGTGCGGCGGAGCTTCTTTGCCTTCCCAGGCTGCGCGGCTGAGCCGCCGCCTGATCTGGCTGCGCCCCGGGAGCGGACTGGGCTAGAACGACGGCATGCCGGTGCAACGGACAAGGGCGCTGCGCTTCCTGGGGCGCTTCGAGACACGCGCGCTGCTGATCCTCATGGCGGCCATGGGCGCGCTCTGGGCGTTCATCGCCATCGCCGGGGCGGTGAGCGCGGGCGACACCCATGCGGTCGATGCGCAGCTGATCCTCATGTTCCGCAACCCTGCGGACCTGTCCGATCCCATCGGCTCGGGTTCGTTCGAGGAAGCGGTGCGGGACGTCACCGCTCTGGGCGGCTTTACCGTCGTCACCCTGACCACGGTGGTGGGCGTTCTGGCCTTCCTTTTCCACCGACGCTGGAAACACGCCCTGGTGCTCGGGGGGACCGTGCTGCTGGCCTTCGCCTCCAGCGAGGGAACCAAGGCCCTGTACGGCCGGGCCCGGCCCGACCTCGTGCCGCACGGCTCCAACGTCTATTCGGCCAGTTTCCCCAGCGGCCATTCCACCCTGTCCACGGCTACCTTCCTGACCCTCGCTGTGCTGATCGCGAGCCTGGAAGAGCGCCGGCGCTCGAAGGCCCTGGTCTATGTCCTGGCCGTGATGGTCATGGCCGCGGTGGGCCTGAGCCGGATCTATCTCGGCGTGCATTGGCCGAGCGACGTGCTGGCCGGGTGGTGCCTGGGATCGGCCTGGGCCTTTGTGGCGTGGGTGGTGCTGCGCTGGGCCGGCGGTCGGACCCGAGGCTAGATCAGCCGAAGCCGGCGAGGTGCGGCGTCCGGCCATTCCAACCCGACACCTTCTCGAACGCCGCGCCCAGGCTCACGACGGCGGCCTCGTCGGCCGGACGGCCCAGGATCTGCAGCCCGACCGGCAGGCCGGTCCGGGTGAGGCCGCAGGGCACGGTGATCCCCGGCAGATCCACGTAGTTGGCCGCCCGGGTGAGACGGCTGAGCGGCGAGATGGTCTCGTCCACCTCCTCCAGGGTCGGGGCGGGGAGGGGGCAGGTGGGCGACAGGAGGCCGTCGTAGGGGGCGAGCCAGGCGTGGAAGGCCGCCTGGTCGGCGGCGCGGCGGGCCCGGGCCTCGTCGAGCTCTGCGTCGGTAATGTCCCGACCGGCCTCGAACCGTCGGACGATCCAGGGATCCATGACTTCGGCGAGGCGGGTGATCCGCGAGCCCCATACTCGCCAGCCCTCGCCGGCCATCAGGAGGCCGTTGGCGTCGAAGGACCCCTCCAGCACCGGTGGCGGGGCGACCGTTTCCAGCACCGCGCCGGTCTCGGCGAAGCGGGCCGTCGCTTCTTCATAGAGTCGCGCCACCTCGGGATGCAGGCCGCCCAGGGCGTCGGGCGGCAGGACGGCGACGCGGCGGCCGGCGACGTCCGCGGCCAAGGCGGCCTCTGCGTCGAAGGCCTCGCGCACCGCCGAGGCCTCGTCCGGTCCGGAGATCGCCGCCAGCATCCGGGCGGTGGTGGCCACGTCGCGGGCGAGGACGCCCACCGTGTCGAGAGCGGGGCTCAGGGGATGGACGCCCCGCAGGCTCACGAGGCCGCGGCCGGGCTTGAGGCCCACCACGCCGCAGACGGCCGCGGGGATGCGGACCGAGCCGCCGGTGTCGGTGCCCAGGGCGCCGTCGCAAAGCCCGGCGGCGACGGCCACGGCCGAGCCCGAGGACGAGCCGCCCGGCGCCCGCTGGATCTTGGCGTCCCAGGGATTCCACGGGGCGCCCACGGCCCGGTTAGTGCCCCAGCCGCCATAGGCCAGCTCCACCGTGTGGGTCTTGCCGACGATGCTCCAGCCCGCCTGCAGGAGGCGATCGACGACGCGGGCGTTGCGCGCCGGCGAGGGATCGACCGGCGTCCGGGCGCCGCCGCCCGTTGGGACGCCGGCCACGTCGATCAGGTCTTTCACCGCCAGGACCGGTCCGTCTCCGTCCTCGCCGAGCAGGGGCGGATCGAAGACCTGGACGAAGGCCTTCAGGCGGCCGTCGTAGCGGCGGATGCGATCGAGGGCCTCCTGTGGGGTCATGGCCTCCGTTATCGCTGACCTGGGGGAAGGAAACCAGATGACGTCGATCGACGAGCGGCGGTAAATCATGGGCGACATGATGTCGTCGCTCCCCGACCAGCTCCGCGCGACCGTCCGTTTCCTGGGGCGGGTGCTGGGCGATGTGATCCGGGCCCAGGACGGCGTGGCGGTGTTCAACCAGATCGAGGACATCCGAAAGGCCTCGGTGGCCTTCCACCGCGAAGGCACGCCAGAGGCGGCGCGGCTGATGGCCGAGCGGCTGTCGTCCCTGAGCCTCGAGGACACGGTCCGTTTCGCCCATTCGTTCGCCTGCTTCCTGCAGATCACCAACATCGCCGAGGACCAGATCCAGCGCCGGCGCATCCGGGCGGGGGATGCGCGGCAGGACACCCTGGCCGGCGCCCTGCGGACCCTGGCCGCAGAGGGTGTGGACCGGGCGGCGGTGATCCAGTTGCTGGCCGGGGCGTTGATCGCGCCGGTGATCACCGCCCATCCCAGCGAGGTGCGCCGCAAGAGCGTGCTCGACCGCCAGAGCGCCATCGCCCGCGGCCTGGAGGCGCTCGATCACGCCCGCACCGAGGCCGAGCGAGCGGCGATCGAACGGCAACTGGTGCGCGAGGTCTCGATCTTCTGGCGCACCCGTCTGCTCCGGCACGTGAAGATCGCCGTCAGCGACGAGATCGAGAACGCCGCTTCCTATTTCGAGCGCAGCTTCCTGAAGGCCGTGCCGCGGCTCTACGCCCATTGGCGCGAGGTGCTGGGCGAGGAGGCCGCGTCGCTGCCGAGCTTCCTGCGGGTCGGCAGCTGGGTGGGCGGCGACCGGGACGGCAACCCGTTCGTCACCGCCGCGGTGATGCGCGAGGCCATGGCCAAGCAGTCGCGGGCTGCGCTGCGGATGTACCTGGATCGCATCCACGCCCTGGGGGCGGAGCTGTCGATCTCGTCGGACCTTGCCGAGGTGACGCCCGAGCTGAGGGGCTTGGCCGACGCCGCGCAGGATCCGTCGCCGCAAAGGATCGACGAGCCCTATCGCCGAGCGCTCACAGGCATCTATGCGCGGCTGGCCGCCACCTATCCGCGGCTCACCGGCGAGACGCCGCCCCGGCCGCCTAGCGCCGCGGCCGAGCCCTACGACAGTCCGGACGCCCTCAAGGCCGATCTGCAGACGGTGCTGGATTCCCTGCTGAGGGTGCACGGACAAGCCTTCGCCGAAGGGCCGCTGCCCGACCTGATCCGCGCCGTGGACGTGTTCGGCTTCCACCTCGCCACCCTCGACATGCGGCAGAACTCGGCGGTCCACGCCCGGGTGGTCGCCGAACTGCTCCGGCGGGCTGGGGTCGTGGAGGACTATGAGGCGCTGGACGAGGCGGCGCGCTGCGACCTGCTGCTGCGGGAGCTGGGCCACGGACGCCTGCTGGCCTCGCCGTTCGCCGTCTATGGCGACGAGACGACGCGCGAGCTGGAGACCCTCGCCGCAGCGGCCGCGATCAAGCGCCGCTACGGGCCTGAGGCCATCCGCAGCTACATCGTCTCGAACACCACCTCGGTCTCGGACCTTCTGGAGGTGTACGTCCTTCTGAAGGAGGTGGGGCTGTTCGTCCCCGGATCGCCGCCGAGGGCCGGGATCTTCGCCGAGCCGCTGTTCGAGACCATCGAGGACCTGCGGGCCGCTCCCGAGACCATGGCCCGATATCTGGCCCTGCCGCTGATCTCCGATCTCCTGGCGGCCCACGGCCTGCAGGAGGTGATGATCGGCTACTCCGACAGCAACAAGGACGGCAGCTATCTGACCTCCACCTGGGAGCTCCACAAGACTTCCCGGGCGCTGAGCGCGGTGGTGAGCGAGGCGGGGCTGCGGCTGCAGCTCTTCCACGGCCGGGGCGGCGCCGTGGGGCGGGGCGGCGGCTCCAGCTTCGACGCTCTGGTCGCGCAGCCGCAGGGCACCGTGGGCGGGCGCATCCGCATCACCGAGCAGGGCGAGGTTGTGGCCAACAAGTACGCCGACCCGGAGCTCGCCCGGCAGAGCCTGGAGACGCTGACCGCGGGAGTGGTGCTGGCCTCGCTGCGCCGACAGGCCTCGGAGGACCTGGCGCCCTGGTCGAAGGCCATGGACGCCTTGGCCCGAACGGCCATGCGCGCCTATCGCAGCCTAGTCTACGAGACGCCGGGGTTTGCGGACTACTTCTTCGCCGCCACGCCCATCGCCGAGATCGCCGACCTGAACATCGGCAGCCGGCCGACCTCGCGGCAGGCCTCTAGGACCATCCACGGCCTGCGGGCCATCCCCTGGGTGTTCTCCTGGTCGCAGTCGCGGGCCATGCTGCCGGGCTGGTACGGTTTCGGCTCGGCGGTGGCCGAGGGCGGGGTCTCCATGGCCCAGCTGCGGGACCTGCACGCCGCCTGGCCGTTCTTCGCCACCACCCTGGCCAACATGGAAATGGTGCTGGCCAAGGCCGACATGGCCATCGCAGGCCGCTACGCCGGGCTGGTGGAGGACCGCGCGCTTGCAGACCGGGTGTTCGGCGCCATTCGCGCCGAGTGGGACCGCACCCTAGAGGCGCTGCTGAAGATCACCGGCCAGTCGTCCCTGCTGGAGCACAACCCGGACCTTGCGGCGGTGATCCGCTCGCGCCTGCCCTACATTGATCCCCTGAACCATCTGCAGATCGAGTTGATCCGCCGTCGCCGCTCAGGCGATGACCAGGCCGCCGTCCGTCAGGGCATCCACCTGACGATCAATGGCGTGGCGGCAGGACTTCGGAATACGGGCTGATGTCAGAGAACCTTTACGACCTGCTGGCCGGCGGCTTTCCCGCCGACCGAGCCAAGCCTTGCTTCCTGCTGAGCGGCGGGACCGTCAGCTACGGCGAGCTTGAGGACCAGGCCGCGCGCACCGCCGCCCGGCTGATCGCCGAGGGCGTGCGCCCCGGCGACCGTGTGGCGCTGCAGGCCGAGAAGACGCCCGAGGTCATCGTCATCTATCTGGCGACCCTGAAGGCGGGGGCGGTCTTCCTACCCCTGAACGCGGCCTACACGGCGTCTGAGGTGGACTACTTCCAGGGTGACGCCGAGCCTCGGGTCTTCATCACCGACCCGCCGGCCTATGTGCGGGAGGCGGCAGGCTTCGCGCCGCTGGAGACGGCGATCCCCCGGACGGCGGGTGACCTCGCCTCGCTGATCTACACCTCGGGCACTACCGGCCGGTCCAAGGGCGCGATGCTCAGCCATGGGAACCTCGCGGCCAACGCTCTGGCCCTGCACGCGGCGTGGGGGTTCACGCCCGACGACGTGCTGTTGCACGCCCTGCCGGTGTTCCATGTGCATGGGCTGTTCGTGGCCCTTCACTGCGCCCTGCTGAGCGGTGCGCCGATGATCTGGTTGCCCAAGTTCAGCGATGGGGAGGTGCTGGCGGGCCTTGCCAAGGCGACGGTGATGATGGGCGTGCCGACCTTCTACACCCGGCTGCTGGCCAATCCCGCCTTCACCCGGGACGCGGCGGCCGGCGTGCGGCTCTTCATCTCGGGCTCGGCGCCGCTGCTGCCCTCGACCTTCGCGGAGTTCGAGGCGCGGACGGGCCAGCGCATCCTGGAACGTTACGGCATGAGCGAGGCGGTGATCATCACCACCAACCCGCTGGATGGCGAGCGGGTCGCGGGCTCGGTTGGCTATCCGCTGCCGGGCGTTGAGCTGCGGATCGGCGGCGGCGAGGAGACCGGCGTCATCGAGATTCGTGGCCCCAGCGTGTCCGGCGGCTATTGGCGGATGCCGGAGAAGACGGCCCAGGAGCTCACCGCCGACGGCTTCTTCATCACCGGTGACGTGGGTCGGGTCGACGCTGATGGCCGGGTGTGGATTTCGGGGCGGGCCAAGGACCTGATCATCTCGGGCGGCTACAATGTCTATCCGAAGGAGGTCGAACTGGTGCTCGACGAAATGCCCGGCGTTGTGGAGAGCGCGGTGATTGGCGTACCCTACGCCGATTTCGGCGAGGCCGTGGTGGCCGTCGTGCAGGGCGAAGGCGACGAGGCCGGGCTGATCGCCGAGGCGCGGCGGCGCCTTGCAGCCTACAAGACGCCGAAGCGGGTGGTGTTCGTCGCTGAACTCCCCCGCAACGCCATGGGCAAGGTGCAGAAGAACCTGCTACGCGAACGCTACGCTGATCTGCTTGCCAACTGACGGCGGGGCGGGGCCGGCGCCTCCAGCGGGCCGCGATCATAGTTGGCGATCGCCGCCAGGGTCTGCGGCTGGAGCAGGATAGCCACCCCTGACCGCAGCTCGATCAGCCGCTCGCGGCGAAGCTGCTGCAGGGTGCGGTTCACATGGACGATGGAAAGGCCGAGGGCGTCGGCCAGGATTTCCTGCGTCAGCGGCAGCGGAAAACGCTGACTGTCGCCGAGCCCGACGATCTGGAGCCGACGCTGGAGCTCCAGCAGGAAATGAGCGACCCGCTCGTATGCCGTCTGCTGGCCGAGGCGGACCATATGGTCCAGCAACAGCCGCTCGCTCTCAAGCGTCGAGGCGGCCAAGCCCTGTGCAAGGCCCGGGGCGCGCCCTTCGCACACATCCTCCAGCAACGGCGAGGCGTCGATGGTCTCCATGGCCGTGAGGGCGGTGACGGTCCAGGGCGCCGTCGCGCCGGCGCGTAGGTCGAGGCCGAAGGCGTCGCCGGGCAGAATGAAGCTGAAGATCTGGCGGCGGCCGTCGGGCAGCACCCGCTGGCGGGCGGCCCACCCCGTCACCACGAACCTGGGTTGTCGCCGGGTCTGGCCCTCGACGATGATCTCATCGCCGGGCCGGCGCCGTTCGCGCCTGTCGGAAAGTCCTCGCACCAGGGCTTCTTCATGTTCCGTGAGCGACGTCAGAGAACGCAGCCGATGGACGACCGGATCGATCGGCCATCCCGTCAGGCGCGGAGCAAGGCGGCTCGTCATCCCGCAACTCCCCCATGCCGGACCTTTTCAACGCTCGGCGCTCTGGCTGGCGGCCTGAGCGAGCGGCCGGCGCGGGTGGGTCCGGAAGAACACGGGCGTCGGCGATAAAAGTAGCGTTTGAAAGTCCGCGCGGTTCCGAACGGACCGTTGTGACCTGTGACGTGTGCAGGCCGCTGATGGATCAGATCATGGATCTGACGGATCAGATCGAAAAAATTTCGAGCAAAAACAGGGTTTAAGGGGAGGGGCTGAGGTCGGTCGATGGAACGACAGGGCCGGTCGGCCGTTCGTCCCGGCCACCCGATGCGTATCAGGAAAGAGTCCAAGACCATGCGAGCCGCACGTCGTCCCGGTTACGGGTTCAAAGTCCTGGAAACCGCGGCTGGGTGGTCCTGGACGGCCTACGATCGCGAGGGGCGCCCGGTCGAGCAGGGGGCGGCTCCGAGCCGCGCCGCGGCGGCGGCCTGCATCATCCGCGTGATCGCCCGGGCCGCCGAGCCGCAGGACGCCGCGCCCCGATCGGCCGTAGGGTAGCCTTATCCGCCGGACGCTGGCAGGGTCGCGCCGTCATAGGGAGGCGCACATGGACCTGAAGCTCAAAGGCAAGTCGGCGGTGGTGACGGGCGGATCGCGTGGCATAGGCCGGGCGATCGCCGAGACCCTGGCCGACGAAGGCGCCAATGTGGCGGTTTGCGCGCGCAATGCCGATCAGGTGGCGGAAGCGGTGGCGGCGCTCGAAGCCAAAGGCGTGCGCGCGTTCGGACGGGCCGTGGATATCGCCGACAAGGCGGCCCTGCAGGGCTTCGTGGACGCGGCTGCGAGCGCTCTGGGCGGGCTGGACATTCTGATTTCCAACGCGAGCGCCCTGGTGCAGGGCGTGTCGGAAGACGACTGGCGGGCCATGGTCGATATCGACCTGATGGGCGCGGTCCGCAGCTATGAGGCGGCCAAGCCGCACCTCGAGAAGGCCGCCGCGGCGAGCGGTGACGCCGCCTTCATCCTGATTTCCTCTATCTCGGCCGCCGAGGCCGCCGGGCCGTCTTCCTACGGGGCGATCAAGGCGGCCTTGATCCATTACGCCAAGGGCGTGGCGCGCGAAGGCGCCCCGAAGGGCGTGCGATGCAACGTGGTCTCGCCAGGGACGGTGCTGTTCGAGGGCGGGGTGTGGGCCCAGGTGCGTGACGGCATGCCGGGCCTGTTCGAGCAGATGATCAAGCGCAACCCCACCGGTCGCATGGCCACGGCCGAGGAGATCGCCTCCGCGGCGGTGTTCCTGGCCAGCCCCCGTTCGGCCTTCACCACCGGGACCAATCTCGTGGTGGACGGGGCGATCTCGGCGCGGGTGAACTTCTAGGCGCTGACATTGTCGAAGAGCCCCGCCTGATAGTCGCGGATCGCCTCCACGATCTCTTCGCGGGTGTTCATCACGAAGGGGCCATGGGCGACCACCGGCTCGCCGATGGGCTGGGCATGGCCGAAGACCAGCTGGGCCGCGCCGTGGGCGGAGATTTCCACCGTGTCGCCCGGCAGGTCGAGCTCCACCAGGCGCCATTCGGAGACCACGGCGCCGTTCACCCGCACCTCGCCTTTCACGACGTAGAGGAAGACGCTGCGTCCGGAGAGGGAGCCGAAGCCGACCCGGCCGCCGGCCTCCAGGTCGATGACCGTCATGAAGACGTCGGTCAGGGAATTGATCGGCCCCGTGGCGCCGCCCCAGCTTCCAGAGATCAGCCGGACCTGGCCAGCCTCGCCGGCGGGAAGCACCGGAATGGCGTCCGCCTGCACCCCCACATACTTCGGCGGCGTCATCTTTAGACGGGCGGGCAGGTTCACCCAGAGCTGGAGGATTTCCAGGGGGCCGCCGGCGCGCAGGAAGCTTTCAGGCGAGACTTCGGCGTGGATGAGGCCGGAGCCCGCCGTCATCCACTGCACGCCGCCCGCCCGGATGATGCTCTCGTGGCCGGCGGAATCCCGATGCGCCAGCTCGCCTTCCAGGATGAAGGTGACCGTCTCGAAACCGCGATGCGGGTGCGGACCAAACGGAAGGCCGCGGTTGTTCGGCGGATAGACCTGCGGGCCGTGGTGATTGAGGAACAGGAACGGGTCCACCTGCGCCACGCGCGGACCCGGAAGCGGGCGGCGGGTGACGAGGTCGCCGATGTCGTCGCGGTGGGCGGGATGCTGGGCGATTACGATCTTGGCGGTCACGGCGGTCCTCCTTGTCGAGCATATAACCGCGCGCCGGGGCTTGCGGAGCCCGCCGCCGCACGCTTTTCAGAACAGTGATGGACAAGCTTTTCTTTGACCTGCGCGGCACCCACAACCCGCATCGTTGGTACGTGCCGCTTTCCGAGGATGTGTGCGTCGGCCCGCCGGGGAAGATGTTCATGTTCGGGGGCGTGGGCCTCGCGTCCGCCATAGCCGCGCTGGAGCGCACCACCGGCCGTCCCCTGGTGTGGGCCACGGCGCAGTACCTGTCCTACGCCCAGCCGCCGAGCGTGGTGGACCTGGACGTCCGTGCGCCGGTGACCGGCAAGTACAACAGCCAGGCCCGCGTGGTGGGCCACGTGGGCGACCGGGAGATCTTCACGGTCAACGCCGCCCTGGGCTCGCGCCCCAGCGACCTGTCGCAGCAGTGGCTTGAGGCCCCGCACGCGCCCCGTCCTGAGGATTGCGACCTGGCCGAACACTGGCGCGGGCGGGGACCGGGGCTGCACAGCCGGATCGAGGTGCGGATCGCCAAGGGCCGCTACGGCAACGATCGCATCGGCCATCCCGAGCCGGACGGGCGGGCGCTGCTCTGGATCCGTCCGCGGGAGCCCATCGCCATCGACGCGCCCATGCTGGCGGTGATGGCAGACTTCGTCCCGTCCGGAGTCGGCAATGCGCTGGGGGCCAATGCGGGGGGCAACAGCCTGGACAACACCCTGCGCATCCGCCGGATCGTGCCCACGGACTGGGTGCTGTGCGACATCCGCATCCACGGCGTCCATGGCGGCTTCGCCCATGGAGCCATGTACCTGTTCAGCCAGGACGGCGAACTGATGGCCACCGCCAGCCAGTCGCTGATCGTACGGATTCGCGAACCCGCGCCGAAAGCCTGAGGCTCAGAACAGCTCGGCCGCGACGCCGGGCCGTTCGTTGTCCCAGATCATCGACATGATGGTCCAGCCACGCTCCGGGTCGTTGTAGAGCTGGATCGAGTTGATCCCGCGCCGCTCGGGCTTGGGGTCGTCGGGGGAGGTGCGGGCTTCGTAGAGGCTCCAGACGTGGGCCATGTTCCCCAGCACGTCGATGCGCCGGGCGATCTCCACCTCATAGAACGGGTTGGCGGCGAAGAAGGGGGTGACATCGGCTTCGTACTCTGCCGGCGACATGATGCGGATCGAGGGCGCGCCCTGGCCGTCCACGCCGGTGCGCATCTGGCGGGCCTCCGGGTGGAACACCTTCCGCTGTCGCGACCAATCCCGTGGCCCCGCGGGCCCCGAGATCATGTCGTACATCTCATCGATCACCGCGCCGATCGCAGCCCGCTGGTCCATGGTTCCTCCGCATCAGAAAGCGGCATGGCGCCCTGCGTCGCGTGGTCCAGGCAAATGACAAAGGTGTAACGCTTTCCCATGCTCGCCCAGGGTGTAAGAACCGCGGCAAGGCGCGCGGGTCCGGCCCGCGCCTCGGAGAGATATTCGCCATGAAGTTCCGTCCGACCTGGCTCGCGGCCGCCTCGGCCGCCGCCCTGATCTCGGCCTGCGCCACCGCGCCGACGCCGCCTCCCGCCGCGGAGGCCGCACCCGCCCCGGGGCCTGAACCGGCCCGGCCCAAGGCGACGCTCGGCGCGTTCGGCTTCGACGCCAGCGGCATGGACCCGTCGGTCGCCCCCGGCGACGACTTCTTCCGCTACGCCAACGGCAAATGGTTCGACCGCACGGAAATCCCGGCCGACCGCTCCAACATCACCAGCTTCGCCGGCATCGCCGAGACGGCCGCCGCCCGCACCCGGGCGATCATCGAGGAGGCCGCCGCCAAGGCCCCCGAGGGTTCGGAGGCCCGCAAGATCGGCGACTATTTCGCGAGCTTCATGGACGAGGCCCGCATCGAGCAGCTGGGCGTGCAGCCCGTGAAGCCCGAGCTTGACCGCATCTACGCCATCCGCACCCGGGCCGACCTTGCCCGTGAGCTGGGCTCAACCCTGCGGGCTGATGTGGACGCGCTGAACGCCACCGACTTCTACACCGACCGGCTGCTTGGGCTCTGGGTCGCCGAAGACCTGGACGACACCACCAAGTACCGGCCCTACCTCATGCAGGGCGGGCTCGGCATGCCCGATCGGGAATACTACCTCAGCGACGGCGAGCGGTTCCGCGAGCTGCGAACGCAGTACGAGGCCCATATCGCCGCCATGTTCCGGCTGGCCGGCTACGATCAGGCCGAGGCCCGTGCCAAGCGCGTGGTGCGGCTGGAGACGGCCATCGCCCGCACCCACTGGACTGTGGACGACACCGCCAACGTCCAGAAGGCCAACACGGTCTGGACCCGGGCCGAACTCGCCAGGAAGGCGCCGGGGCTCGACTGGAACGCCTTCCTCACCGCCGCGGGCCTCGCCGACCAGCCGCGCTTCGGCGCCTGGCAGGACACCGCCATCACCGGCATCGCCAAGCTGGTGGGCGGTCAGCCAATCCAGGCCTGGCGTGACTACTTGGCCTTCCGCGCCCTGGAGCGGGCGGCGCCGTTCCTGTCCAAGGCCTTCGTGGACGAGCATTTCGCCTTCAACGGCCAGGCCCTGACCGGCCAGCCCCAGCAGCGCGAGCGCTGGAAGCGTGGCGTGGACTACACCTCCGCCGCCCTCGGCGAGGCCGTGGGCAAGCTCTATGTGGAGAAGCACTTCACGCCCGAGGCCAAGGCTCAGGTGCAGCAGATGGCGGATAATGTGCTGAAGGCCTTCGGCCAGCGCATCGACCGCATCGAATGGATGACGCCGGAGACCAAGGCCCAGGCGAAGAAGAAGCTCGCCAACTTCCGGGTCTCGGTGGGCTATCCCAACACCTGGCGTGACTATTCGGAACTGGAGGTGGTGCGCGGCGACGCCTATGGCAACCAGTATCGGGCGGAGCTCTTCGAGTACCGCCGCAACCGCGCCAAGCTGGGCAAGCCCGTGGACCGGGACGAGTGGTTCATGGTCCCCCATCTGGTGAACGCGCTGTTCGCGCCGTCCCAGAACTCGATCATCTTCCCCGCAGGGATTCTGGAGGCGCCGTTCTTCGACCCGAACGCCGACCCCGCCCTGAACTACGGGGCCATCGGCGGCGTCATCGGCCACGAGATCAGTCATGGCTTCGACGATCTGGGCTCGCAGTTCGACGCTGAGGGCAACCTGCGCAACTGGTGGAAGCCCGAGGACCTCGAGCGCTTCCGCGCCGAGACCAGGAAGCTGGCCGACCAATACAGCGCCTATGAGGCTCTGCCGGGCCTGAACCTGCGCGGCGAGCAGGTGCTGGGCGAGAACATCGCCGATGTGGCGGGGCTGGCGGCGGCCTATGACGCCTATCGCCTTTCGCTTGGCGGCGCCGAGGGGCCGACCATCGATGGCGTGTCGGCCGACCAGCGCTTTTTCCTCGGCTGGGCGCAAATCTATCGGGCGAAGTATCGCGAGGCGGCGCTGCGCCGGGCGGTCATCACTGGCGTCCATTCGCCAGGCCAGTGGCGGGCGCTCACGGTCCGCAACCAGGACCCGTGGTACGACGCCTTCAACGTCCAACCCGGCCAGAAGCTCTATCTGGCCCCCGCAGACCGGGTGAAGATCTGGTAGTCGTCCCGATCTCAGATCCGGAGGACCCTCGGATCGAGGCCTACCGCGCAGTCCGCGAGCGCGATCTCGTGGGCCGCGACGGCCTGTTCATCGCCGAGGGGCGGGTGGTGCTGGAGAAGGCGGTGCGGGCGATCCCGGACCGTCTCGTCTCGCTGCTGGTGGCCGAGCACAGGCTGGAAAGCCTCGCCGACCTGACCGGTCAGCTCGCCCCCGGCGCGCCGGTGTACGCCGCGAGCCAGGCGGTGATGGACGCCATCGTGGGCTTTCCCATCCACCGTGGCATCCTCGCTGTGGGGCGCCGCCCTGAACGGGAGGCGGGCGCCTTGCTGGCCGGCCTGCCGCCGCGGGCGCTGGTGGTGGGCCTGTCGGCCATCGCCAACCACGACAACATGGGCGGCATCTTCCGCAACGCCGCCGCCTTCGGGGCCGACGCGGTGCTGATGGACGCCGACTGTTGCGATCCGCTCTACCGCAAGGCCATCCGCGTCAGCGTGGGAGCGGCGCTGACCGTGCCCTTCGCCCGTCTGCCGCGCGGCGCCGACCTGGTCGGGGCCCTGGCTGGGGCCGGACTGGACGTGTTGGCCCTCAGTCCGCGCGGCGAGGCGGAACTGGCCGACCTGCCGCCCCCGGCGCGCGCCGCGGTGCTGTTCGGGGCGGAAGGGCCCGGACTGCCTGACGAGGTGCTGGCGAGGACCCGGACGGTTCGCATCGCCATGGCGGGAGGCTTCGACAGCCTGAACGTCGCCACCACCAGCGGCATCGTGCTGCACCACCTGGCTCGAGGCCGGGCAATCTCAATTTCCACTTAACCCCGGTATGTAACCATCGATGCTCGGGGGCGCATTCGTCCCGGGGGGAAGACATGGATCGCAAGGCGCCCAGCGCCGCGGGACAGCCGGCCGGACTGGAGCAGTCCGCGGCCGTGTTCGACCGAGCCACGCGCCTTGCCCGCAGCCTCTTCGGTTCCGTCGAAGCCCAGGTGACGCTGCTGGACAGCGCGCAGGTCTGGCGTAGCCGTGCGGCCCGGCACGACGTGACGGGCGATGCGCCGGCCATCCGTGAGATCACGCGGACCGGGGAACTCCTGTGGGTGGCCGACTGCGCCGCCGATCCCAGGTTCCGGGACGCGGAGACGGTGGCCACGGCGCCCTTCGTCCGGTTCTTCGCCGGCGCGCCGATCCGGCTTGAGGACGGGACGACGCCCGGCGCGATCTGGGTGGCCGGCCTTGAGCCTCGCGCCTATGACCGCCGACTTGCCGCCCGGCTCCAGGATCTGGCCGACTTCGTGGCCGACGAATGGTGCGGGTCCACGCCAACGAGGCCCGCCACATCTTCGAGCGTCGGCTGGACTCGATCATCGACGCGTTGCCGGTCTCGGTGGTGCTTACCGATCGCGAGATGCGGGTGCTGTACGCCAGCCCGCCCTGGATCGCGGCGCGAGGCCTCGTCGACCAGAAGGTGATCGGCGAGAGCCTTTACGACCTGCGTCCCGACATCTTCGAACCGTCCAGAGAGCACCTGACCCGGGCCGTGGAGACGGGCTCGAGCTACAACGTCGAGCGCCACCCGCTGCCGGCCGCCGACGGCCGCACCGAATGGGTCCGGGTGGAGGTGACGCCGTGGCGGGGGCCGGACGGCGATGTGGGCGGCATGATCATGTGCTCGTACGACATCACGGCCATGGTCGAGGCCCTGGAGCGCACCGAGCGTTCCGAGGAGCGGCTCAAGCTGGCCCTGCAGATCGCCGACATCCATGTCTTCGAGATGGACTATCTCCGCAGGGAGCTGGTGAAGGTCGGGGCGGAGGACAGCTTCTTCGAGGTGACCAACACCTACGAAGGCCTCGAGCGCGATATCTGGAAGGTGGTGCACCCCAAGGACCGCGAGGCCGTGCAAGAGGCCTGGAACCGGCACGCCGCGGACGGCGCGCCGTTCTATCCGGAATACCGGGTGGCCCGCACCGACGGGCAGGAGGTCTGGGTCGCCGGCACCGCCCGCCTCATCACCGACGAGACCGGCCGGCCCCGGCGCTTGCTGGGCGCGCTGCAGAACGTCACCGAACGCAAGGCTCAGGAGCGGGCGCTGATCCGCGCCAAGGAGGAGGCCGAGGCGGCCAACCGCGCCAAGAGCGCCTTCCTGGCCACCATGAGCCATGAGATCCGCACGCCGCTGAACGGCGTCCTCGGCATGGCCCAGGCCATGGGCGCCGACGAACTCACTCCGACCCAGCGCGAGCGGCTGGAGGTGATCCACCAGTCGGGCGAGAGCCTGCTTGCGATCCTCAACGACGTACTGGACCTGTCCAAGATCGAAGCGGGCAAGCTCGAGCTTGAGGACGCCGAGTTCGATCTCGCGGACCTTGCCCGGGCAGTGCACGCCACCTTCGCGGCGGTGGCCCAGAACAAGGGACTGTCGTTCGAGCTGTCGTTCGAACGCGGCGCGCGCGGGGTCTATCACGGCGATCCCGTGCGGGTGCGGCAGGTGCTGTGGAACCTGGTCTCCAACGCCCTGAAGTTCACCGACCGCGGCAGGGTGAAGGTGCGCGTGGCGCGCAAGGGCGGGGCCTTGGTCTTCGAGGTGGCCGATACCGGCATCGGCATCGCCCCCGACCAGCTGGCCAACCTGTTCCGCAAGTTCGAGCAGGCCGACGCCTCCACGACCCGACGGTTCGGCGGCACGGGCCTGGGCCTGGCCATCTGCCGGGAGCTGACAGAGCTGATGGGCGGCGAGATCTCGGCCAGCAGCACCCGCGGTCACGGGGCGACGTTCACCGTGCGCCTGCCGCTGCAGAAGGTCGCCCGGCGGAAGGCTCCGCCCAAGCCGGCGCCGCCGGCGCCGCAGGAGACGGACGCCGAACGGCCGGTGCGGGTTCTGGCCGCCGAGGACAACGGCATGAACCAGCTCGTGCTGCGGACCCTGCTCGCCCAGGTGGGCGTCGATCCGGTGATCGTGCCGGACGGGCGCGAGGCGGTGGCGGCCTGGGAGCGCGCGGACTGGGACGTGATCCTGATGGACATCCAGATGCCGGTGATGGACGGCCCCACGGCGACGGCTCTGATCCGCACGCGCGAGGTGGCGACCCGGCGGCGCCGTACGCCCATCGTGGCGCTCACCGCCAACGCCATGAGCCACCAGGTGGCCGAGTACATGGCGGCGGGCATGGACGGCTATGTGGCCAAGCCTATCGAGGCGGCCAGGCTCTACGAGGTCTTGCAGACGGCCCTGGAGAAGGGCGGGGCGGCGCGGGCGGCCGCGGCGTAGCCAAGCGAGGGAAGCGACGTCCGGAGGCCCTCTCGGCGGGTGTGCGCGCCGTGGGGGAACGAGGGCCTCCGGGTCCCTCGCTGGGGGGGGGGCGTCAGGCGGCCTGGGGCTCGCCGAACTGGAAGGCGGACACCACCACGTCCATGACGGTGTCGCGGAAGACCGCGCGGGCTGGTTCGCCGTCGGCGGCTCCGGCGGCGACGAAGATCGGGGCCAAATGCTCCTCCCGTGGGTGAGCGAGGCGCCCGTTCGGAGCCTGCGCCCACCGGGCCAGGGCGGCGGGATCCTTCACCGCCTCCGCCAGCCAGGCGTCGAATTCGGCCGAGGCGGCGGTGTAGGCGGGCGAGAAGCCGCGCATGTTGTGCCAGCTCATCCCCGAGCCCACTATCAGCACGCCCTCGTCGCGCAGAGGCGCCAGGGCGCGGCCGGCGGCCAGATGCTCGGCCGGGTCCAGCGTCGCCTTGAGGGAGAGCTGCACCACCGGGATGTCGGCCTCAGGCGTCATCAGCAGCAGCGGCACGAAGACGCCGTGGTCGAAGCCGCGCTCGGCGTCCTCGGTTGAGGCGATGCCGGCGCCCGCCAGCAACTCGCGCACCCGCCCCGCCAGAGCCGGAGAGCCCGGCGCAGGGAAGGTGAGGGCGTAGGTGTGCTCGGGGAAGCCGTAGTAGTCGAAGATCAGCCCCGGGGCTGCGCCCGACCCCACGGTGAAGACGGGCGCCTCCCAGTGTCCCGACACGACCAGGATGGCGGACGGCCGTTCGGGCAGGCCGTCGACGAGGCCGCGGAGGAAGGCTTCCGTTCGCGCCCAGGTGTCCGCCGGGCCGCGGGTCCACTCCATGAAGAAGCAGGGACCCGCGCCGTGGGGGATGTAGAACGCCGGGAGGCGCATGGCCGTCAGGCCGCCACCCTGGCGGCGCTCGGAACGTCGGCCAGCAGCCGCTCGATCCAGGCGGTGAACGCCGCGCCGAAGCCCTTGAGGAAGTCGGCGGTGCTCTCGTTCAGCTCGCCGTTGTCGTCGAACAGCGAGAAGGCGTTGCCGATATAGGCTTCCTGGCCGAGCAGCGGCACGTTCAGCACGGCCATGGCCTGGCGAAGGTGGTGGTTGGCGCCGAAGCCGCCGATGGCCCCCGGGGAGACGCTGATCACCGCGCCGGGCTTGCCGTTCCAGATGCTGGCGCCCCACGGACGCGAGCCCACATCGATGGCGTTCTTCAGCACGCCGGGCAGCGAACGATTGTACTCGGGGGTGACGAACAGCACCGCGTCATGGGCGGCGATCTCCTGGCGGAAGCGGGTCCAGGACTCGGGCGGGGCGTCGGTTTCGAGATCCTGGTCGTAGTGCGGCAGGTCGCCGATCTCGACGATGTCGAACTTGAGGTGAGGCGTCAGGGCGGCCAGGGCCTTGGCGATCTTGCGGCTCACCGAATCCTTGCGGAGGGAGCCGACGAGCACGGCGACGGTGCGGGTTTGGGACATGAACGGGTCCTTTCGCGAGGGTTTCCGAAGCGGAGTCGTTCGGGGTGAGCGGAAGGTGGTCCTTCACTGACGCGTTGATAATCCGGTGCGGTTGGAGGACTGTATTTCCAGAAAGGAAGCAATCCGATGGACCGTCTGGATGAGATCGCCGCCTTTGTCGCGGTGGCTGATGCGCGGAGCTTCACCCAGGGCGCGCGCAAGCTGGGGGTGTCGTCGGCCCAGGCGTCGAAGCTGGTGGCCCGGCTGGAGAACCGGCTGAAGGCGCGGCTACTGAACCGCACCACCCGCGACGTCTCGCTTACCGATGTAGGCCGGGCCTATCTGGAGCGCGCCCGGGACCTGCTCGACGAGTTCGTGGCCCTGGAGACGACCGTGCGCGATCAGAGCGGCCCGTCGGGCCTCCTGAAGGTCTCGGCGCCCATGTCGTTCGGGGGCAATCAGCTTACCACGGCCCTGCTGGACTTCGCGGCCAGGTGCCATTCCGTGTCCCTCGACGTGGTGTTCAGCGACCGGATGGTGAACCTGGTGGAGGAGGGCTTCGACGTGGCCATCCGCATCGGCCATCTGTCGGACTCTTCCCTGGTGGCCCGCAAGCTGGCCGCGGTGCGGCTGGTGACCTGCGCTTCACCGGAATATCTGGCCCGGGCTGGGACGCCCAAGGACCTGGCGGACCTCGGCAATCACGAGGCCATTCTCGACACCAATCTGAAGGACCCGACGGTCTGGCGGTTCCAGCGGAACGGGGAGCCCCACGACGTGCGGGTGCGCGGCCGGCTGCGGTTCGGAGGCGCCGACGCCTGTGTCGCCGCTGCCCGGGCCGGGTTCGGGGTGGTGCGAACCCCGGCCTTCGCGGCTGCCGAGGACCTGAGGGCGGGGCGGCTCGTGCCGATCCTCTGCCACTACGAGCCGGAGATGATCTACATTCACGCGGTCTATCCGCACGCCCGGCATCTGGCGGCCAAGGTGCGCGGTTTTGTGGACTTCCTGGCCGAGCGCTACGCAGGCGAGCCGGAATGGCACCAGGGCTGGGGCGATCACCCCGCCGCGGCCTGAGCCGGGCGGGGCGTCGTCGTCAGGCGAAGGCGATCCAGCGGCCGGCGGCGGCGGTGGTCACCCACACCAGGATCGCGGCATAGGCCATGGCCTTGGCGAACGGCCCGCCGGTCTCGCCGCGGCCCGTGGAGACCACCTGCACGGCGGCGGCGCCGAGGATCCACACGAGAAAGACCGAGAAGAAGGCCTTGTTGGCCGGGTCGAGCGCCGCATAGTCGTCGGGCTTGATGATGATGTGGGTGGTCACGAACTGGACCACGATCAGGCCGATCAGGCCCGCCAGATAGACCATCCGGGTCGGGCCCCGGGTGACGAACAGTACGATCAGCGCCGCCGCCGAAATCACGTGCCAGAGGCCGGGGTTCACCAGCTTCGCCGCCGCGAAGACGTAGAGCGAGGCCGCCCAGATCACGATCCCCAGGAGGCCCATCAGGCGCACGCCGGCGCCGCCGCGGCCGCCCGCCAGGGGCAGGCTCACGCCATAGGTGAGGATCAGGGCCGCGGCGAGGCCGAGCATCTTCGCGGTGAAGGCCTCGGAGGTGTAGAGGCGGTCTGGGTTCGAGGCCCCGATCAGAAGGCCCGTGAAGATGATCCCGAAGACGCCCAGGTGCAGCCAGGGCGAGACCTCCCGGCGCATTTCGGCCGGGGACTGTTCGGGGAAGCCCGGGCCGATCAGGCGCAGGTTCAGAAGGATGCTCGCCCCGCCCAGCAGGGCCAGGGAGAGGATGTGCAGCACCTCCCAGTGAGCGAAGTAGGGCTTCACGGCCGCGCCCGGCCACACGTCGTCCAGGGTGGTCACCCAGGGCCCGATGGCGGGCAGGAAATCCTGCGGAGCCAGGCTCATTGCAGCTTCTCCTCGATGTCGATCGCGCCGACGTCGGAAGTGGCGCAGGACTGGGCGACGTTGGCCCAATGGGGCAGGGCCTTGCCGCACTCGTACCAGTCGTAGGCGATGAAGCGGCCGAAGGTGATCACGGCCAGCCACGACACGAGGGAGAGCGTGGCCGACAGCCGGGCCTTGGCCGGCGGGCGGGCGAGGGTGTCCCATTCATGCCGGTTCCGCTGGACCCGCCAGTGGAAGATCATGATGTTGACGAGCGCGATCGCCAGGAAGATCAGCTTCAGGCGGAACCAAAGATTGTGGTAATAAACCAATGGCTTGGCGTAAAAAAGTGCGACGCCCGTCAGCACCATCAGCACGAAGCCGAACACCGTCAGGGGCAGGACCCGGTCGCTCACTACCGACACCGGCGTCCGCTTGAAGGCGAGGCCGAGCAGCCGCAGGTCGACCAGGAAGATGGTGCCCGCGAACAGCATCAGCGTGAGGACATGGGTGCCTTCAAGCAGGCCCCAGAAGTTGAGCGAGGAGGCCAGCGCCTCGCTCCAGGACTGGGCATATTCGCCCTCGCCCTTACCCGGCTCAGTTGCGAGCCAGACCAGGAAGTCTCGCAGCACCCTCGGCGCCCCCCTACAGAGCCCGCCGCCCGTCTTCGGCGGCTAAACGACATACCAGTCTTTCTAATGAAGACTTGCGTTCCCTCCATTGCGGAATTGCTGCCGCTTGGCAACACGCAAACGTCGGAAACGCCGGGACGCTAGGCGGATTCGTGATCGGTGTTCAGTCAGCCGCGTCCGAAACGGGCTCCGGCGCGACCTGGGCGCAGAGCATTTCGAGGGCGGTCTTCAGCGCGCGCAGCCGCACCTCGGCCCGGCCGACCTCGCCGAAAGCTTCCTTGCGGTGGTGGGTTGGGCTTCCATGGCGCGCGCAGGCGAAGTGGACGAGACCTGCGGGCTGGCCGGGGCCGCCTTCGGCGAATCCGGTGATGGCGATGGCCACATCGGCCCTGGAATGGGCCAGGGCGCCCTCGGCCATCGCCCGGGCGCACCGTTCGCTCACCGCCCCGTCCTTGTCGAGGACGGCCAAGGGCACGCCGAGCATCTCGTGCTTGGCCTCGTGGGTGTAGACGACGAAGCCGCGCTCGAAGGCGTGGGACAGCCCTGGCAGGTCGGTGAGCAGGGAGGCCAGGAGGCCTCCGGTGCAGCTTTCCGCCGCCGCCAGACGCAGGTTGCGGTCGCACGCCTCGCCAAGCACGCGCTCGGCAAGGCGGTCTATATCTGGCGTGACGGCAGGATCGAGGGCTTCGGCCATGAGGGCTAGTGAGGCCGCATCCCCAGTTCGCCCATCAGCTCCTGCTTGCGGGCGTCCATCTCTTCACCGATGGCCTTGAGGTCCATTTCCGAGCGCCGGCACTCGGGGAAGTATTCCTGTTCCTCCTCTTCGACGTGGTGCTCGATCATCTCCTGCAGCACCTTGACCTTGGCGTCGTAGTAGTCGTCGGAGGGCTCCATGCTCTCGAGCTGGGCCATGAGGTCCTTGGCCGACTGGTGCTCGACGACGGCCTCGTTGACCGTCTCCTGATCGTCCACATAGGCCCGCGAGGCGGGATAGAAGATCTCCTCCTCGATCGGGGTGTGAACCTTCAGCTCCAGATTGATCTGCTGGAAAATCTGCTGCTTCTTCGCGTCGTCGTCCTTGGCGGCCTCATACTGCTTGAACAGGTCCTCGACCCGGCGGTGGTCGCGCATCAGCGAGGTGACGGCGTCGTCGATCTGCATCGACGCCTTGCCGGTCTTGGTGACGCCCGAGCGGGTCGGCGAGGACGACTTCTTCTTCCGGGATTCGGACTGGGACGCGGTGGCCATGGGGGCTCCCTGGGCATCAGGTTGAGGCTAATCGTCTGAACCCCTGCCGACAGTGCAGGTTCCGGGGGCCGCGGCCTTGATTTTCGGCGGCGGGCCGGGTGGTTAGGGCCCATGAGCCGACAGCCGAAGGTGACGATCGCGGGAGCGGGGGCCCTGGGCCTCACGTGCGCCCTGGCCCTGGCCGATGCGGGGTGCGCCGTGACGGTGTGCGACCCGGCGGAACCGGCGGCCAACGCCTCAGGCGTGGCGGCAGGCATGATCGCGCCCGTGTTCGAGGCGGTGCTGGATGCGGCCGCCCGGCCGCATTTCCAGGTGCTCCTCGCCGCCCGCGACCTGTGGCCGGCCCTCGCCGAGCGCTCCGGCGTCATGCTGCGTCGCGACGGGGCCATGGCGGTGGGCGAGGCGTCCTGGCTCGAGAACATCGCCGTCGGCTTCCTGGCCCTCGGCCTGCATCCGGCGGCAATCCCGGCCAATACAGCCCAGGCGCTGGCTCCGGGGCTCTCGGACGCCTGGCCGGCGGCCCTGCTCACGCGCGAAGACTGGCGCGTTGAGGCGGTTCAGGCCCTGACCGCCCTCCGCCGCGCCGCCGAGGCTGCGGGGGTGGTGTTCCGCCAGGTCGAGGTGACCGGACGGGGCGATGCAGACGTGCTGGTGGCCGCCACCGGGGCCGGGCGCACGCAGCTGGCGCCGGAACTGTCCGTCCTGTCGCCGATCAAGGGCCACATCCTGCGCGCCGAGGCGCCCTGGGCCGACGGCGTGACGGTGCGCGGGCAGGGCGCCTATGCCGCGGCCGGGGGCGGGCTGATGACCGTCGGTGCGACCATGGAGGCCGGAGTCGCCGACGCCGCCGTGGATCCGGCCAAGGTGGAGCCCCTGCGAACGGCGGCGGCGCGCCTGTTTCCGGGCTTGGCGGAGGCTCCGTTCGAGGCGTTCGCCGGCGTGCGGGCTGCGACCCCGGACGGCCTGCCCCTCGTCGGCTTCGGGGCCGAGCCCGGCGTGATCCTGGCCGCCGGCGCCCGGCGCAACGGCTGGCTACTGGCGCCGCTCGTGGCCCAGGTGGTCCGGGCTTGCGTGACGGGAGGTGACCCGGGGCCCTATGCCGCCGGCTTCGATCCCCGGCGGTTTTCATGACAGGCTTCTGGCTCAGCGACGAACAGCAGGCGATCCGCGACGGCGTGCTGCGCCTTTGCGCCAAGTTCGACGCTGACTACTGGCGCCGCACTGACGAGACCGGAGCGTTCCCCGAGGAATTCGTGGCCGAGATGGCCAAGGCCGGCTGGCTTGGGGCGGCCATGCCGGTGGACCTGGGCGGCTCAGGTCTTGGCCTGACCGAGGCGGCCATCGCCATGCAGGCGGTGGCGGAGAGCGGGGCGGGCTTCTCGGGCGCCAGCGCCCTGCACCTGAACATCTTCGGGCCCATGCCGCTCGCAAAGTTCGGGACCGAGGAGCAGAAGCGGAAGCTGATCCCCAGGCTCATCTCGGGCGAGGACCGCATGTGCTTCGGCGTCACCGAGCCGGACGCGGGCCTCGATACGACGCGTGTCGCGACCCGGGCGGTGCGCACCAGCGACGGCTATGTCATCTCGGGCCGCAAGCTCTGGACCACCATGGCCCAGCGGGCGACCAAGATGCTGATCGTCGCCCGGACCACGCCGCGGGAAGAGGCGCGCAAGCCCACCGAAGGCATCAGCCTGTTCTATGTCGACTTCGACCGGTCGAAGATCCAGGCCACCCCGATCCCGAAGATGGGACGCAAGGCGGTGGAATCGAACGCCGTCTTCATCGACGACCTGCATGTGCCGGCCGACGCCCTGGTGGGCGAGGAGGGGCAGGGCTTCCGCTATCTCTTGGAGGGGCTCAATCCCGAGCGCGTGCTGATCGCCGCCGAGGCGGTGGGCCTGGGCCGGGCCGCGCTGAAGAAGGGGGCGGCCTATGCCAGGGAGCGGGTCGTGTTCGGGCGGCCCATCGGCCAGAACCAGGGCGTGGCCCATCCGCTGGCCCGGTCCTGGGCCGAACTGGAGGCGGCGAACTTGATGGTCTTCAAGGCCGCCGCCCTCTACGACGCCGGGCGCGAGTGCGGCGCCGAGGCCAATGCGGCCAAATACCTCGCGGGAGAGGCGGGTTTCCGCGCCTGCGAGGCGGCCGTCCTGGCGCACGGCGGCATGGGCTACGCCAAGGAATACGACGTCGAGCGCTACTTCCGGGAGGCGATGATCCCGCGCATCGCCCCTGTCAGCCGCGAGATGATCTTCAACTTCATCGCCGAGCGCGTCCTGGGTCTGCCGAAGAGCTACTAGGCGCCTCTCCCGCCGGGCGGCCGGTTCGGCCTCCAGGGACATGGTTAGCGGCCCATTAACCATGAGGGGCGCACCCCGGATGTCATGGCCGTCCAGGGGATTCGCGGGATCGTCGAGGCTGCGATCGATCGCGCCTCAAAGGCGACCGGCGTCGATTTCAGCTTCCTGATGAAGACCGCCCACCGGGAGAGCGGCTTCAACCCGACGGCGCGCGCGTCTTCGTCCTCGGCGGCGGGGCTGTTCCAGTTCGTCGAGCAGACCTGGCTGCGGACGCTCAAGACCCATGGGGCGAAGTACGGCTACGCCCGCTACGCCGACCTGATCACGCAAGGGACGGACGGCCGCTATCGGGTGCAGGGCGCCGAGGCCCGCCGGGCGGTGATGGACCTGCGGCTCGATCCCCAGGCCGCCTCGCTGATGGCCGGGGAGCTGGCCTCAGACCATGCCGCCTATCTGAAGGGCCGCACGGGCCGGACGCCCACCGCCGGTGAACTCTATGCCGCCCACTTCCTGGGGCCGCAGGGCTCGGCCCGACTGATCGAGGCGGTGCAGACCCGGCCGGCCGCCTCGGCTGCGGCCCTGTTCCCCGAGGCGGCCCAGGCCAATCGCTCGATCTTCTATCGGGATGGCCGAGCGGCCACGGTAGCCGAGGTCTATGACAACCTCACCCGCACGGGCGGGGCCGGCGCCGCCACCTCGGGCCGGCGCACCGGCGTGGAATACGCCTCGGCCCGGCGGGCCGCCCGCCTCCGCGAGGAGGAGCTCCTGGTGCAGCTGATCCTCAAGGGCTCGCAGCCGAGCGATCAGCTGGGCGTCGGCTCGCGCTTGAGCGGTTCCCTGTTCACCTCGGAGATGCTGAAGGTCCTGTCGGACAGCCGCCGGGACTCCTGACGGGTGCTCCTGACGGGTCAGGCGGCGGCGCCCGCCTCGAACATCGCCTCGATTTCGGCCTCGCCGTAACCCAGCTCGGCCAGCACCTCGCGGGTGTGTTCGCCCAGCTTCGGCGAGGGGGGGCGGCGGTCGGCGTCCGCGCCCGGGAAGCGCGCCGGCGCGGCGATGGAGCGGTGGGTCCCGCCCTGGCCGTCCTCGATCTCGATGAAGGCGCCTGCGGCGGCGACCTGGGGGTCCGCCACAACCTGGGCCGGCGTCTGGACGGGCGCCCAGACAAGGTCGGCCTCATCCAGCCGGCGGGCGATCTCGTCGAAGGGCAGGGCGCCGAAGGCCCGGTCGAACTCCTCGGTCAGCGCCTTGCCGTTCTCCCGCCGCGCCCGGCCAGTGGCGAAGCGGGGATCCGTCACGAGGTCGGGTCGGCCGGCGGCCGCGCAGAACGCCTCCCAGCCGCCGCTGGTGCCTCGCGGATTGTGCACGAACCAGTGTCCATCCGAGCTGCGATAGAAGTTGGCCAGGGGGTTGAGCGGATTGTCCCGCGGCCTCGCCGAAGCCAGGCGGCCCAGCTTCAGCTGCACAGCCAGGTCCGACGCCATCACATAGACCCCGGTGGCCAGCAGCGAGGTCTGCACGAGGCGGCCCTGGCCGGTCCGTTCGCGCTCGTAGAGGGCCGCCAGGATCGCCGAGACCGTCGCCAGGGCGGTCGTGTGGTCGCCGACGCCGGAGCGCAGCATGAACGGATCCATGCCCTTGGGCGCGGTCATGGCCGCCACGCCCGCACGCGCCCAGAAGGCGGTCACGTCGAACCCGGGCTTGTGCGCCTCGGGCCCCTCCAGCCCGTAGCCGGTGATGACGGCATAGACGAGCCGCGGGTTGGCGGCCCGCAGGGTGTCCGCATCAAGGCCGTACTTCTTGAGGGAGCCCGGCCGCACATTGGTCAGGAAGACGTCGGCCTCGGCCGCCAGCCTGGTCAGGGCCGCGCGCCCCTGGGGCTTGCCGATGTCAAGAACGATCCCCCGCTTGCCGCGGTTGTCGACGTCGAAGGTGGGATTGGAGCCGATATCGACATCGCCGAAGATGTGGCGCATGGCGTCGCCCTCGGGGCGCTCCACCTTCACCACGTCCGCGCCCCAGTCGCACAGGATGGCCGCAGCCCCCGGCCCGGCGATGTAGGCGGTGAAGTCGACGACCTTCAGGCCCTTCAGCAGCACGCGTTCTCTCCCCCGTTTTCGGGCAGTTTAAACGGCTGTTGGACCGCTTGTCAGGCCACCACGCGGCGGTGACCGCCACGTGAGCCCGGCTCGTGCGGCGGTTGGTCGCCGTCTGGTTGGGTTGAGGTCGAAGGACAACCCTTAATCCACAGATTCGGGTCGCAACCACTCATTAAGCTTAACGGTTGATAACTCGACTCGTGGGACTCCGGTGGGACCGGAGCAGGGTCTTGGGCGGGTTGATGGCGACGACGCGATCGGCGTTGACGGAGAGTGATATCCGTACGCTGGTGAAGGGCGCCACGCCGGACGAGCGCGCCCGAGCCGCCCGCAAACTCTGCATTTCCATCGAGCGCTCGGTCCTCACCGACGAGGAGCGGGCGGTAGCCGCCGAGATCCTCCGGGTGATGGCCGCCGATGCGGCCGTGATGGTGCGCCGGGCACTGGTGGATGTGCTCAAGGCCTCGCCGGTGGTGCCCCGGGATGTGGCCCGGCGGCTCGCCCGGGACGTGGAGAGCGTCTGCCTGCCGATGCTGGCCTTCTCGCCGGCTTTCACCGACGACGATCTGGCCGAGGTTGTTCGACTGGGCGGGCCGGTGCGGCAGCTGGTCATCGCCAAGCGGCCGGCCCTGTCGCGCAAGGTAACCGACGCCATCGCCGAACATGGCGCTGAGCGGGCCGTGGCCGCGGCCTGCGCCAACGAAGGGGCGGACTTCGCCGAGGACTCGCTCCAGCGAGCGGTGAGCCGCTTTGCGGAGTCCGAGAAGGTCCTCGCGGCCATCGCCTACCGCCGTGCCCTGCCGCTGTCGGTGACTGAGCGGCTGATCACCCTGGTCAGCGATCAGGTGCGGGACCACCTGATCGCCAGGCATTCGGTCTCGCCCGAGGTCGCCCTGGAGGTCGCCGTGAGCGCGGCGGAGCGGGCCACGATCGATCTGGTGGACGAGGCCGGGCGCACGGCCGATGTGAAGGCCTTCGTCACTCATCTCCACGCCACTGGCCGGCTGACGCCGTCGCTGCTGCTACGGGCTCTGGCCCATGGCCACATGACCTTCTTCGAATGGGGCGTCGCCGAACTGGCCGGGGTGCCGCATCACCGCACCTGGCTGATGATCCATGACGCCGGGCCGCTGGGCCTGCGGGCGATCTACGAGCGGGCGGGGCTGCCGGCCCGGCTGTTCCCGGCCTTCCGGGCTGCGGTGGACGCCTTCCACGCCATGGAGTTCGACGGCGGCCCGCGGGACCGCGAGCGATTCCAGGAGCGGATGCTGCAGCGCTTCCTCACCCAGCCTCAGGCCGCTTCCCGCGAGGACGTCGACTATCTGCTTGCACGCATGGGCGCGACAGCGTCCGGCCGGACCGGCGTAGCCGCCTGAGCGCCTGACCTTGCGGCATGCTTGTCCGCGCTGACGACGCGTCCCAAGCTTGGCCCATGACCGCCGCCGTCGAGATCAAACCCGCCGCCACCATCCTCCTGCTGCGCGACGACCCCGCCTTCCAGGTGCTGATGGTCAAGCGCCACCAGCAAATCGACTTCGCTTCAGGCGCCCTGGTTTTTCCCGGCGGCAAGACCCACGCGGGCGATCACGATCCCGCCTGGGCCGCGCACGCTCTCGGCTGGGAGGATTCCGAGCCCGAGCAGCGGGGGCTGCGGGTGGCGGCGATCCGAGAGGTGTTTGAGGAGGCGGGCATCCTGCTCGCCCAGGACGCCCAGGGCCGGCCCTTCGCCGAGGCCTGCGACCCGGCGGTGCGGCAGGCGGTGGATCGCGGCGAGGCGGCGTTCCTGGACGTGGTCAGGGGGCTCGGCGTGCGTCTGACCCTCGATGCGCTTACGGTCTTCGCCCGGTGGATCACGCCGCCGATCATGCCGAAGCGCTTCGACACCTGGTTCTATGTGGTGCGCGCGCCCGACGGCCAGCTCGCCGCCTGTGACGGGCGCGAGACGGTGGACGCCGAATGGATCGCCCCGGACGAGGCGCTGCGCCTGGCGGCGGCCGGGCAGCGCACCGTAATCTTCCCCACGCGAATGAACCTGCAGCTGCTGGGCGAGGCGCAGAACGCGGATGATGCTGTGGCGCGGGCCCGGACCCGGACGCTGGTGACGGTGGAGCCGAAGGTGGAGACCCATGGCGACCAGCGCGTCCTCGTCCTGCCCCCGGACGCCGGCTACGGCGACGTGGCCGAGCCGCTGGAGCGGATCATGGGCTGAAGCCCGCGATCGCGCCCGGTCTAGGCGCCGAGCTCGGTGATCCGGGTTTCCAGTTCCTGGACCAGGGCCTTGCCGATGGGGTGGTCGAGGTCCTTGATGTCGTCGCGGACGGCCGCCTTGATGGCGTCGATGTGGGCGTCGATCAGCGCCATGGGCGCGTTCACCCGCTTGGCGCGGTCGTCGATCAGCCGGCACAGCAGGCCGGCGACGCGGGTGATCAGCGGAAAGCCATAGGTGGCGCCCAGGCCCTTGAGGTCATGGGCCCGAAGGTACAGCGTCTCCATGGTCTCGGGCGAGGCGCCCTCGCTGCGCACGACCTGGCGCGCGGCCTCCAGCTTGGCGACCTCGTCGTTCAGCCACTGGGCGAAGTTGCCGGAGAGGCTCTTCAGGGCGGCCTCCGCCTTGGCGATGGCCGCAGCGTCGATCGTGCCGAGGCGACCGCCTCCGACCTTGAGGCGCAGGGCGTTCGACGGCTGGATCAGGTGACCGGACTTCTGCTCGCTCACGGGGCTCTCCTGGCGGGTCGCACGGAGACCCTAAGGCGCAATCCGTTAATAACACCTGATAAGTCGGGCATGGCCGCCCGTGCGGAGAGGCGGCGGGGCCTTGTCCGCCGTCAGACCGCGAACTGTTCGGCCAGCACCCGTTCCTCAAGGCTGCGGCCGGCGTCGAACATCATGGTGATGGAGACGTTGCGGTCCTCGGCGACGCTGACGTCCGTCACGTCGCGCACCTCGAAGTTGTCGGCCACCGCGCTTACCGGCCGCTTTTCGGCCTCGAGGATGCGGAAATCCACCTTGGCGGTGTGCGCCAGGAGGGCGCCGCGCCAGCGCCGGGGGCGGAAGGCGCTGATGGGAGTCAGGGCCAGGATTTTGGCTTCCAGGGGAATGATCGGCCCGTGAGCCGAGAGGTTGTAGGCCGTCGAGCCGGCCGGGGTGGCCACCAGGGCGCCGTCGCAGGACAGCTCGCCGAGCCGCACCTTGCCGTCCACCGAGATGCGGAGCTTGGCCGTCTGACGGGTCTGGCGCAGGAGCGAGACCTCATTGAAGGCCAGCGCCTCGTGCCTGCGGCCCCAGATGTCGAGCGCGATCATCCGCAGCGGATGGATGACGGCGCGCTCGGCGGCGTTGATCCGCTCAAGCAGGCTGTCCTCGCTGTATTCGTTCATGAGGAAGCCGACCGAGCCGCGGTTCATGCCGTAGATCGGCTTGGCCCCGGCGGGATTGCGCAGGACGGTCTCGTGCACCGTCTCCAGCATGAAGCCATCGCCGCCGAGGGCGACGATCACCTGGGCGTCCGCCTCGCCGACGTCCCCGTAGCGCTCCACGAGCCGCGCCCGGGCCTCCTGGGCTTCGGGCCGGTCGCTCGCCGTGAAGGTCAGGCGGGTGAGGAAGGGCTCGGGCGTGAACATGGCGGAGGAGAACGCCGCAACCCGAGGCGTCTGTCCAGCGTCGGATGCGCTAGAGCGCCTTGGCCGCCTGCCGGAAGGCGGCGGCGGCCACCCGCGGAGTCACCGGCGCAAAGGCCCCCGCGGCGCGACGGGCCGATTCGAGGCCGCCCCCGGGCTTGCCGTCATTCAGGTTCCGGACGAGCTCAAGAATGGTCGGAAAGACGCTGCGATCGATGCCCACCGCCGCGCAGGCGAGGCCAAGAAGCTCCGGCCGGTCGGAATCGATCGCCCGCCGGACGTGAGCGCCGTCGAAGCGGCCCAGGGTGGCCAGGGCCGTGATGAAGAGCGTCAGCCGCCCCTCGCGCAGGGCGCGGACGAGGTAGCCCGGCCTGAGCTGGCCGGCGGCGTGCAGCTTTTCGATGAGCCGCAGCTCCATCTCCTCGCGTTCGCCGTCGCGGGCCATGACCAGGGGGGCGTTCGCCGCCCGGGGCGAGCCGGCATGGGCTTCGAGCACGGACTCGGCCAGCATCCGGTCGAGGGCGGCGGCGTCCAGGCGGAAGCGGTCGGCCAACGACCTGCGCAGCGCCTGGCCCACCCAGAGGTAGAGGCGCTCGGCCAGGTCGCTGGTCAGCCGCGGATGGCGGGCAAGCGGCTGGCGCAGGGCCGCGATCTGGCGGGAGCGCTCCACCAGTTCGGCCATGTCGCGGGGCGAAAGTTCGGCGGTGTCGTTGCCCGCGAGGGCGGTCAGGACCGCCGGCTCGCCCTGGTGCAGGATGGCCGAGACGATGTTCTGGGACAGCCGCGGGCGGCGGGCGATCTCGATCTGATGTTCGATGGTGGCTTCGACCAGCAGGCGCACGAGGTCGACGTCACGGAGCAGGGGGCTCTGGGCGATCACCGGGCGGGCGATCTCGATCTCGTCGAGGGCCAGAACATTGACGAGGGCCGGCGGCACCCAGTCGGCGTCCGCCAGCTTTTCGGCCAGCCGGCGGCGGATGTCCCGCTCGGCTTCGACCACCAGGCTCATGAAGATGGAGGAGAGCAGCCCCTGGATCTGGGGCTCCTTCATCGCCTCGCCGGCATGGGGCGTGTCGCACAGGTCGGCGATGGCCAGCAGCAGGCGCTCCCGGTCGGCGGGCGCACGGCTCTTGGCGAGATCGAGCAGCCGTTCGCTGCTGAGCGCGACGCCCAAGCCAAATCCCCCCAATCCCCAGACCGAACACGGCTATAAGCGATCCTGAACGGGGCGGATGAAGACATGTTTAAAACGCACGCGTTCTGCACGCACAGGTCGCAATCAGGGAGACGAGGGGCACGATGGCCGAACCGCTGATCCTGGCGCTGGACCAGGGCACCACCAGCACCCGCGCGATCCTCTTCGCCCACGACGGCCGGGCGCTCGCCGACGCGGGCCGGCCGCTCCGGCAGATCTATCCGCACGACGGCTGGGTGGAGCACGACGCCGAGGAGATCTTCGCGGCCTCGGTGGAGGTCCTGCGGGAGACCCTGACGGCGGCCGGTGCGGGGGCGAACGCCGTGGCGGCCATCGGCATCACCAATCAGCGCGAAACGGCGGTGATCTGGGATCGGCGCACCGGGCGGCCAATTCACAACGCCATCGTCTGGCAGGACCGGCGGACCGAACCGGCCTGTCAGAGCCTGCGGGACGCGGGCCACGAGCCCCGGGTCACCGACCTGACCGGCCTTCTCCTGGATCCCTACTTCTCGGGGACCAAGTTCGCCTGGCTCCTCGACAATGTTCCCGGCGCCCGGCAGGCCGCCGAGCGGGGGGAATTGCTGGCCGGCACCATCGACGCCTGGGTGATCTGGAAACTGACGGGCGGGCGCGTTCACGCCACCGACGCCACCAACGCCTCCCGCACCCTGCTGTACGACATCGGCGCGGGCGAATGGTCGGCCGAGCTCGCGGAGCTGCTTGACGTGCCGCTCTCACTCCTGCCCGAGGTGCGGGACTGCGCGGGCGACTTCGGCGAGACCGAGCCGGAGCTGCTGGGCCGCCCCATTCCGATCCGCGGGGTGGCGGGCGACCAGCAGGCGGCGCTGATGGGGCAGGGCTGCATCCGGCCGGGCGAGATGAAGGCCACCTACGGCACCGGCTGCTTCATGCTGATCAACACCGGTGAAAGCCGGGCCCCGTCGCGGGCGCGGCTCCTGACCACCATCGCGGCCCGGGTCGGCGGCCGGACCACCTATGCTCTCGAGGGGGCGATCTTCATCGCCGGCGCCGCTATCCAGTGGCTGGGCGATGGCCTGGGCGTGGAGGGAGGCCCACAGGCGGCCGAGGCTCTGGCGGCCAAGGCCCGGGACGATCACGGGGTGGTGCTGGTGCCCGCCTTCACCGGGCTCGGCGCGCCCTGGTGGGACGCCGGGGCCCGAGGCGCGATCTTCGGCCTGACCCGCGACGCCGGCCGCGCCGAGATCGCCCAGGCGGCCTTCGACGCCTGCGCCCTGCAGACGCGAGACCTGATCGAGGCCATGCGGGCCGACGCCCCCCAGGCCTTCGCCGGCTCGGTGGAGATGCGGATCGACGGCGGCATGTCGAAGAGTCCCTGGTTCAGCCAGCGGCTGGCCGACCTCACCGGCGTGCGGGTCTGCCGATCCACCTACCAGGAGACCACCGCCCTTGGCGCGGCCCTGTTCGCCGGGGTCGGCGCAGGAGTCTATCGCGACGTGGCCGAGGCCACCGCTTCGCGGCCGCGGACCGAAGGCTACGGCCCCCGGCGCGACGAGGCGTTCCGCGAGGCCGCCTATGCCCGCTGGCTCGACGCCGTGGCGCGGGTCCGCGCGACTTGACGGCTGGCCGGGCGGGCGCGACCCTGAACGGCGATAAGGAACAAGCTCGAGGGAGGAGCCCCATGGCGGACGGTTCGGCGGCAGGCGTGGTCTCGCTGAAGGGCAAGGTGAGCGCCGAGGAATGGCAGGCGCGGGTCGATCTGGCGGCGCTTTACCGCCTGGTGGCGCTGCATGGGTGGGACGACCTGATCTACACCCACATCTCGGCGCGCATCCCGGGCCCGGATCACCATTTCCTGATCAACCCCTACGGGATGCTGTTTGACGAGATCACCGCCTCGTCCCTGGTGAAGATCGACCTGCAGGGCAACATCCTTCAGGAGACGCCCTACTTCATCAATCCCGCGGGTTTCACGATCCACTCGGCGATCCACGACGCCCGTGAGGACGCCAAGTTCGTGATGCACCTGCACACGGACCAGGGCGTAGCCGTGTCGGCCCAGAAGGAAGGGCTCCTGCCGCTCACTCAGCATGCGCTGATCGTGCTGCCCCGGCTGGCCTACCACGACTACGAAGGCATCGCCCTGAACCTCGACGAGCGTGAGCGGCTCGTGGCAGATATCGGCGACAAGCAACTGATGTTGCTGCGAAATCACGGCACCCTTTCGGTGGGCGCCACGGCCGGTGACTGCTGGGTCGGGATGTTCTTCCTGGAGCGGGCCTGCAAGCAGCAGATCATGGCCCTCTCGGCCGGCCGCGAGAACGTGCTGTTCGCCCCGGACGCCGCTCAGGCGGAGGTGAAGATGCAGACCTCCCGCGGCATTGGCGGCAACCTGGCCTGGCCGGGCTGTCTGCGCCGCCTCGATCGCGAGCTTCCGGGCTACGACGCCTGATCCGGCGGGGCTTCGGCCCCGCCCGCCTGATTTCCGGCCATACGCCGGCGCAGCGATTCCGGCCTCAGGGACGTTGCGGCCCCGCCTGACAGGCGTGGGCTGACGAAAAAGCTGCCGCCACCGCGGGCGCCGCTGTGGTTCTGCCGCGGCATGACGTCTTTTTAATGGGAAAGTTTCATAGGCGAAACGCTAAGCCATCCCCCAGTCATTGGATGGAGCTTTAGAGGCGCTGTAACGGAGCTTCCCTCTTACGAACGTGCGCCCCCGGCAGGGCGATGGAGCATCTGAGTTTGATCCGACGGCATTTCTTCCTTGCAGCAGCCCTTGTCGTGCTGGTGGTCATGGTCGTCGTCGGCGGCTTGAAGGTGTTCGGCCTGCGGTCGGGCGGCGGGCAACCGGGCGGCCCGCCCGGCGCCATGGCGAAGGGCCCCGGAGGTCCCGGCGGCGGTCCGGGGCGCGGGGGCTTCGGTGCGACCCAGGTGTCGGTGGCGGTGGTGGAGCCGCGCGCCTTCAACGACACCATCGAGGTTCTGGGCGTCGCCAAGGGCCGCCAGTCGGTCACGCTCACGGCGGCGGCCACCCAGCTGGTCGAGCGCGTGCATTTCCGCGACGGCCAGCAGGTGGCGCGCGGCGCGGTGCTGGTTGAGCTCCGGGCGACGGAGCAGGGCGCCGGCGTCGCCCAGGCTCAGGCCCGGCTGGTTCAGGCTCAGCGCGCCTACGAGCGCTATCGCACCCTCGGCGAGCAGGGCTGGGCCTCCAAGGCCACCATCGATCAGTACGAAGCCGCCTACCGCGCCGCCGAAGCCGACCTTCGCGCCGCCCAGGCCCGCGAGGCCGACCGGGTGATCCGCGCCCCGTTCGCCGGGGTCGTGGGCCTGTCGGACGTGGCGCCGGGCGCCCTGGTCAATCCCGGCGCGCCGATCGTGACCCTGGACGATATCTCGGCCATCCGCGTCGACTTCCAGGTGCCCGAACGCTATCTCGCCCAGCTGCGCCAGGGGCAGACCATCCTCGCCAAGGTGGACGCCTATCCGGGCGAGACCATCACCGGCCGCATCTCTCAGCTCGACACCCGCGTGGACGAGCGCACCCGGGCCATCACCGCCCGGGCCGAATTCCCGAACCCCGGCGGCCGGCTGAAGCCCGGCATGCTGATCCGGGTCGGCATCTCCCGCGGCGAGCGCCAGAGCCTGAGCGCCCCCGAGGCTGCGGTGTCGGTGCAGGGCGACGCCGCCTTCGTCTATGTCATCCGCCAGAGCGGCGACCGGGCGGTGGCCGAGCAGCGTCCGGTGGTCACCGGCGTCCGTCAGCAGGGCTTGGTGGAAATCCGCGACGGCCTGCAGCCAGGTGAGCGGATCGTCGCGGACGGTCTGAACAAGATCCAGCCCGGCCAGCCGATCCAGGTCGGGGGGCGGCCCGCCGGCCAAGGCGCGAGGACCCCGGCATGATGCTCTCGGACATATCTGTCCGGCGTCCGGTGTTCGCGGCGGTCGCCGCGATCATCCTCTGCGTGGTCGGCTTTGCGGCCTTCCAGTCGCTGACGGTGCGCGAACTGCCGAGCGTCGACCCGCCGGTGGTGTCGGTGAGCACCACCTATCGCGGCGCCTCGGCCGAGGTCATCGAAGAGCGCATCACCGAGGTCATCGAGCGGCAGGTGGCCGGTATCGAGGGCATCGACCGCATCAACTCGGCTTCGCGGGACGGTTCCTCGCGCATCAGCATCTCCTTCACCCTTGACCGGGACCTGGACGCGGCGGCCAACGACGTCCGCGACGCCGTCAGCCGGACCCTGCAGCAGCTGCCTGAGCAGGCCGACCCGCCGACAGTGCAGAAGGCGAACGCCGACGCGTCGCCGATCATGTTCCTGAGCTTCACCTCGACGACGCTGAACCGTCTGGAGCTCTCGGACTACGCCCAGCGCTACCTCGTGGAGCGCTTTTCCACTGTGCCCGGCGTCGCCAACGTCGGCGTGGGCGGGTCCCAGTACTATTCGATGCGCATCTGGCTCGATCCGGACGCCATGGCGGCCCGCGGCATCACCGTGGAGGACGTCGAGACCGCGCTGAACAGCCAGAACCTGGAGCTTCCGGCCGGTTCGCTCGAAGCGCCGGACAAGGACTTCACCATCCGCGTGGCTCGGGGCTACGCCACGCCCGAGCAGTTCGCGCGGCTGCCCATCACCCCGTCGCGCAGCCCGGCCTCGACCAGCGGTTCCGCGGCCCTGGGCGGCGCGGCCG